>JAESFJ010000066.1_pt1 | contig 168980 bp, 160 predicted proteins | sample 9266161 | NCBI WGS metagenome assembly JAESFJ01 (sample SAMN14506165, study PRJNA617096) | algae metagenome | isolation source: Calothrix sp. FI2-JRJ7 and co-occurring heterotrophs from granitic desert soil | place: USA: Red Pass Lake area, Fort Irwin, California | collected 2000-06-01 | reverse complement strand
ACATGTACATGACCGGCAAGATCCAGATCGACCCGATGATCACCCACGTCATGGGCCTCGAGGAGATCAACACCGCCTTCGACCTGATGCACGAGGGCAAGTCGATCCGCTCCGTCGTGGTGTTCTAGGGGGGGGGCTCGACCCGCCTGCCGCGCCTGCTTGGTTAACCGGTCGGTTACGCGCAGGCGCTATGGGCGAGGCACGGGCAAGTTCCCGGCCATGCAGGTGTGCGATGTACGAGAGCAGGATTGCAGCCGGTCCGTTGACGGTCGCGGCGGTCGAGGGCTTCCCGCCCGAAATCGACATGCTCGCGGGCCGCAATCGCGCCGGCCACGGCTTCCTGCGCGCGGCGTGGTTCGGCAGCGACAGCTCGGCGGCAGCGCGCACGGTGGTGCTGGGGCGTGGCGCGCAGGGTGACGCGATCGCGGCGATCCCGCTCACCCGCTTCGGCCCGGCGCTGGCCGGCGCGCAGAAGATTGCCGGCCCCTACTGGCCGTTCCGCGCCATCGCCCTCGGCCCCGATTGCAGCCCGCAAGAACTCGCTGCCGTGTTCTCCTCGCCGGCCCGGCGCGCGCTCGGCAATGTGTGGCGGCTCGGCCCCACGCCGAAGGACGACCCTGCGACCCGCATCCTGATCGCGGCCGCCCACGCTGCGGGCTGGCATGTCCTTGCCCGCCCGGCCGGCACGAGCTGGGTGATCGACCTCGATGCGATGCGCCTTACGGGCATGCCGCGCAATTCGGTGGGCCGCAAGCTGCGCGCGGGATGGCGCAAGCTCGAGGCGCTCGGCACGCCCCGCTGGCGGGCCATCCGCGGGGCGGCATGGAACGACAGCGTGATCGAGGACCTGCGCCGGATCGAGGCGGACAGCTGGATCGCGCGCGAGACCGATGGCCGCAGCGCCAAGTTCCTGACCGCCGACCAGCGCGCCGTGTGGCGCCGCGCCCTCGCCGACCCGGCGCTCGCCGAGAGCCTTACCGTCACCATCCTCATGCTGGACGAGCGGCCGATCGCCTTCAACTTCGATCTCGAGGACGGGCCGGTGCGCTATGCCATCGCCGGCAGCCATGCCGAGGACCTCAAGCACTGTTCGATCGGCAAGCACGCCAATTACCGCGTGCTCCATGACTGTCTCGCATCGAACCTTGCGCGCTTCGACCTCGGCTCGGGGGATACCGGCTACAAGCGGGAGATGGGGGCGGTCGCGGGATACGAGCTCGCCGATCTGCTGCTGGTGCGCAGCCCCGTCGCCGCCGCGCTGCTTGCCCGCCTGTGGGGGCCGCGGCTCGAGCGGACGGCGCGGATCGCCGGCGATGTCTGATCCCGGCGCTCCCCCGTCGCTCGCCGCGCAGGTGCGCACCGCGGTGATCTGGCGCTCAGGCAGCCAGGTGCTGACCCAGATCGTCTCCTGGGCCTCGACCCTTATCGTGATCCGCCTGCTCGCGCCGCAGGACTACGGCCTCTTCGCCATGGCGCAGGTCATGCTGGTGCTGCTCAGCACCATGAACGGCTGGGGCCTTGCCGCGGCGCTGATCCGCGAGGAGGAGGTCAGCGAGGAACGGCTGCGCCAGACGCTGGGCATGCTGATGCTGCTCAACGGCGGGCTTGCCGCGGTGCAGTTCCTCGCCGCGCCGCTGGTGGCCCTGTGGTTCGATCAGCCCCAGGTCGCCGATCTGCTGCGAGTGCAGTCGCTGCTCTATCTCGCGGTGCCGTTCTGCGCGCTGCCCCACGCGATCCTCTCGCGCGGTATGGAGTTCCGCCGGCCCGCGCAGGTGCGCCTCGCCGCCGCGGTGGTCGGCGCGGGAACGGCGCTGACCGGCGCGCTGTCGGGCTGGGGCGTGTGGACGCTGGTGTTCGCGCCGATGGCGATGCTGCTGACCGAGGCAGTCGGCATGACCCGCGCCGCGCGCGCGCCGATCCGCCCGATCTTCCGCTTCGCCGGGGCCGGGCACATCGCGGGCTTCGGCGGGGTGATGACGGCGACGCAGCTGTTCTGGTTCGTCCAGAGCCAGGCCGACGTGGTGATCGCCGGACGGGTGCTCGATCCGCACGATCTCGGGGTCTACACCACCGGGCTGTTCCTCGCCCAGCTGCTCGCCGCCAAGTTCGTGCCGCCGATCAACGAGGTCGCCTATGCTGCCTATGCGCGCCAGCAGGAGGTCGCCGCGTCGGCGCTGTTGCAGACCATCCGGCTGGTGATGCTGGTGGCGCTGCCCGCCTATGCCGGCCTCGCGGTGGTCGCCCCGGTGCTGGTGTCGGTGCTGCTCGGGGAGAAGTGGACCGAGATCGTGCCGCTCCTACCGATCCTCTCGCTCGCCATGGCGATGATGACGCTCCAGATCCTGTTCGCGCCGGCCACCAATGCGCGCGGGGTGCCGGGCGCGGCGCTCCGCATCACGATGATCGGCAGCGTGGTCATGCCCGGCGCCTCGCTGATCGGCTCGCAGTGGGGGATCATCGGCTTCGCCTGGGGCTGGGTCGGCGGCATGGCGGTGCTGACCGCGGCGACGGTGACGCTGTCGGGCCGGATCGTCGGGCTGCGGCCCGGCGCGCTGGCTCGCGCGGTCCTGCCGCCGCTGGCCGCGGCGCTGGCGATGGCAGCAGGCGTCGCCTTCCTGCTGCGGATCATGCCCGAGGTGCCCGACATCGCCGCCCTCGCGAGCGCGGTGATCGCGGGTCTGGCGCTCTATTTCGGCGCGCTCCAGACGATCGCGCCCCAGCGCCTTGTCGAGGCGCTGCGTTTCCTGCGCAACCGCAGCGAGCCCGAACCCGCCCCGGCCGAGTGAGCCGCCTCCCCCTCCCAAAAGCGCGCGATTGACTTGGGGGAAGCGATGCGGTTGGTCGCGGGCCATGAACGCGCCGCGCCCCGCTCCCGTCACCCGCCGCTACCCCGTCAACGGCATCGAACTCGCGGTGCATCACTGGGCTGGACCGGCGGCCTCGGCGTCGCCCCTCGTCTTCGCCCATGCCACGGGGTTCCACGGCAGGGTGTGGGACGCGATCATCGAGCGGCTCGCCGGGCGGGAGGCCCATGCCATCGACATGCGCGGCCACGGGCAGTCGCGCGCCGGGCCGATCGACGACTGGCGCCTGCTGGCGAGCGACGTCGCGCAGTTCATGGACCAGGCGGGAATCGCGGGCGCGGTCGGCATCGGGCATTCGATGGGCGCACACACGCTGCTGCAGGTCGCCGCCGACAGGCCTTCCGCCTTCGCGCGCCTCGTGCTGTTCGATCCGGTGATCCTCGCGCCCGATTTCTACGCGCCCGGGAGCAATCCCTTCTCCGCCGACGCGCCCCATCCCGCGATCCGCCGCAAGCGCGACTTCGCCAGCGCCGAGGCGATGATCGAGCGATTCGCCGCGCGCGATCCCTACGACCTGTTCGACCGCCGGGTGTTCGAGGACTATTGCCGCCACGGCCTCGTCCCCGCCGCCTCGGGCGAGGGCATGGAGCTGGCCTGCCCGCCCGAGGTGGAGGCCAGCGTCTATGGCTCGAGCCGCAGCAACGGCGCCATCCTCGCAGCGGCACGCCGGGTGGAATGCCCGGTGCTGGTGGTGCGCGCGCTGCACACCACGCTCAACGATTTCAAGAGCTCGCCGACCTGGCCCGAGCTCGCCGCGATCCTGCCGCAGGGCCGCGATCTCCACCGGCCCGACATGACCCACTTCCACCCCCTCCAGGACCCCGAGGATGCCGCGCGGATCATCGGCGAGTGGATCGCCCAGGGCTGATGTTCCCGAAATGTTTCACGTGAAACATTGGGAGCCTCAACCCGCCGCTTCGAGTATATCCCTGATATCGTTCTGGATCGCCGATAGCGACCGGCGGTCAGGATGGTGGAGATTGGCTCCGATCTGACCCGCCAGCCCGCCATAGAAGGCCTTGAGGCTCGCCCCCATCGGGTGCCCCGGCGCGACCGAGCGGGCCAGCCACAGCAGGATTGTCTGCGCGCGGATCAGGGGTTCACGCAAGGAAGGTCGGGCGCGTTCGAGCGCGATCAGCGCCTGGCCCAGCGCGGCCTGCGCCTCCTCGAGGCAGATGCGGGTGAGGTCCGCCCCGCCCGACGCCTCGATCCGCGCCTCGAGCGCCACCCGGCGATAGGCTGCGGCGGGGTTGCGAGCCAGCATCTGCATCGCCGTGCCTCCTTAATCCCTGCGGGCCGACCAGATGTCGACCTGCTGGCGGAGGAAAGACAGCGTCGATTGCGAGGCGGCGACGCGGCGCTCGGAGGCGGTGAACTCGCGGGTCAGCCGTTCGCGCAGGGCCTCCTGCTGCTCGGCGATGCGTGCGAGGCGTTCGTCGCTGCGCTGGAGCTGCGTCTCGAAGCGCCGCAGCGAGCCGCCGAGCGAGCCGGGGTCGCTCGCCAGGCTGTTCTCCCGTGCGAAGCGATCGATCGCCGCGAACACGCCCGAGGCGCCGGTGGTGAACATCGCCGCCACGGCATCGGGGTTCGTCTCGAGCGCGCGGTTGAGGCGCGCGGAGTCGAGCCGGAAGGTGCCGTCGCGGTTCAGCACCAAGCCGAGATCGGCGAGCGTGCGCGGCTCGGTGCCGCTCGCCCCCGGCATCACCACCTGCCCGGCCAGCGCAGCCAGATCGCGGCGCAGCTCGCGCGCGCCCGGATCGTTGCCGAGCTCGCCGCCGAGCGGGGCGGCAAGCGTGTTGACCTGCCCGACGATATCGTTGAGCGCGCTCACCAGGTCGTTCATCACGCTGGTGACCGCGCCGCTGTTTCCGGCGAAGCTCACCGTGGTCGGCGCGCCCGGGTTGGTGCCGGTGAGGTTGAGCGTGAAGCCCCCCGGCAGGCCCGTCACCCGGTTGGTCGGGCTGGTCATCGCCACCGTGTCGAGCCGGAAGGCGGCATCGCGGGCGGTGGCCTGGAGGCGGCCCCCGTCGGTGGCGGGCGACCAGCCGAGAAAGGCAAGGTCGCCGGGGACCTCGGCAGGCGCCGGGGCGGCGCTCGCCGCTTCCAGCACGAAGCCGTTGGCCGCGCCCTCCTGACCCTTCATCACCAGCTGCGCACCGCCCGCGCCGGTGGCGACATAGGCCTGCACCGCCCCGCCGCTCGCCTGGGTGATCTTGGTGGCAAGCGTGGCGAGCGTGTCGGTGGCGGTCACGGCGATGTCGATCGCGCCCCGCGCGCCATCGGGGGTGAAATTCGCCCCATCGACCGTGCCGAAGCGCAGCGTGAGCGTGCCCGCGCCGACCAGCGCATCGCGGCTCGCCATGCTGCGCGACAGCATCGTCTGGCCCTGCGCGAGGCTCGTCACCTCGAGCGAGAAGGTGCCGCGCGGCGAAGCCCCGGCGGGCACGCTCACGCTGGCGACGGCGGGGTTGGCGAGCGTGCCGCGCGGGGCGAGATCGCCGCTGCGTACCCGGTCGCCGAGCGCCCGCGAGAGATCGTTGATCGACCCGCGCAGCTGCCCGGCGGCCGAAATCTGCGCCTCGAGCGTGGTCTTGCGCGCGCTCAGCTGATCGCGCTGCGCCGCGAAGCTCGCGGCCGAAAGGTCGGAGGCGAGCTTGATGAAGTCGACGCCGCTGCCCGCGCCGAGCGCCGATATGATCGAGGAGCCGGAGGTCGTGGTCATGACCGTGAGGACGGGCGTGGGCGGGGAAGTTTAAGGCCGGTCCTCGCCTTCAGGAGAGCGATCATGTCTCCCCCCTCCCGTCGGCGTCGAAGCGCAGCGCCTGCGGCACCTCGATCACCGGGCGGCGCGGACGGCTCCCCCGCTTCAGCGCCATCACGAAGGCGACCAGCGAGGCGAGCGCCACGTAAAGCTCCTCGCGCACCATCTGGTTAGGCCGGGTGGTGAAATAGACCGCGCGGGCAAGCTGCGGATATTCGAGCACCGGGAGCCCCTTCTCGGCGGCGATCTCGCGCATCGCCAGCGCGGTCTCGCCCCGGCCCTTGGCAAGCAGCAGCGGCGCGGGCGCGCGGGCCGGATCGTAGGTCAGCGCCACCGCGAAGTGCAGCGGGTTGACGATCACGAACTGCGCCTCCTGCATCGCCTTGGCAACGCCCCCGCGCGCCAGATCGCGCTGGCGCTGGCGGCGGGCGGAGCGCATCTCGGGCGAGCCTTCGGCCTCCTTGGTCTCCTCGCGCATCTCCTGGAGGCTCATCTTCAGCCGCTTGTCGCGCTGGAAGCGTTGCAGAGGATAGTCGATCGCGGCGATCGCGAGCAGCCCGATCAGCAGCGCCCCGACGAGGCTGGCGATCGCCTCGCCCGCGGCGGCGACCTGCGCCTCGAGCGGGAGCGTGCCAAGCGCCACCAGCTGGGTCAGCCGTCCCGCCGCCCAGAACCACGCGATCCCGCCCAGAAGGGCAAGCTTGGCGAGGCCCTTGCCGAGCTCGATCAGCCCCTGCCAGCCGAGGATCCGCCTGAGCCCGGCGAGCGGGTTGATGCGCGATGCCTTGAACCCGGCATTGCCGGGAACGAAGCGCCCGTCCTGCCCGAGCAGCAGCTGCGAGGCGATCGTGAGGCCTGCGGCGACCAGCCCCAGCGCCATCACCGGCGGCAGCGCGGCAAGCGTCGCGTCGCCCAGCGCCGCGGCGGGCGTGAAGCGGTCGAGCGCGGGCCGGTCGAAGGCAAAGCCGGCGCGCGCCACATCCCCCAGCCGCTCGCCGAGCCACGGGCCGATGCCGAGCATCGCCAGCGCGCCGGCCCCGGTGGCGGCGGCGGTGGCAACCTCCCGCGAGCGCAGGACATCGCCCTTCCTCGCCGCATCGGCGCGGCGCTTGGCAGTCGGCGCGAAGGTCTTTTCGCCCGGGGTCTCTTCAGCCACCGCGCGGCTCCACCAGCGCAGCCGACTGCTCGAGCGCGGTTTCGATCACGCTGCGGAACTGCTGGACCATCACCGGCATGGCGATGATCAGCGCGGCGATCCCGGCGAGAACGCCCGCCGGCAGGCCCAGCGCGAAGAGGTTCAGGGAGGGGGCGGAGCGGGAGATCAGGCCGGTGACGATCTGCACCAGCAGCAGCACCAGCACCACCGGCAGCGCGATCGCCGCCGCCGCGGCCAGCCCCAGCCCCATGAACATCACGACATTCTCGGCCTGCCACGCCGCAAAGGCGGCAGGCCCCGCGGGCAGCAGGCGGTAGCTGTCGATCAGCAGCTCGAACCACAGGAGGTGCGCGCCGATGGCGTAGAAGAGGAGGCTCAGCACCAACCCGAAGAAGGTGCCGAGCGCCCCGGACTGCGCGCCGCTCGACGGGTCGATCGAGGTGGCGATGGCAAGCCCCATGGTGCCAGCGATCTGCTCGGCGGCGACCAGCGGGACGGCGAAGGCGAGTTGCAGCACGAAGCCTAGGGCAAGGCCGATCGCGATCTCGTGCATCACGGCGAGGACCGCGGCGAAGCTCAACATCGCCGGTGCCGGGGCGAGCGGCACCCAGGTCGCGACGAAGTGGCCGAGCACGAGGGAGAGCAGGATACGCACCGGCGCCGGCACCGCCACGCCGCCGACCATGGGCGCCGCCATCAGCGCCGCGCCGCAGCGGATCGACAGGAACAGGATCTGCCAAAGCTGCGCCTCGAGGCTGCCGAAACCGAAGTCGAGGACGTTCACGCCGCCCCCGTCACGCCGCGAGCCCGGCGACCTGCGCCATGATCTCGCGCGTGAAATCGGCGAGCAGCCCCATCATCGCCGCCCCCAGCACCACGAACACCAGTGCGGTGATCGCGAGCTTGGGAATGAAGGAGAGGGTCTGCTCGTTGACCGAGGTCGCCGCCTGGATGATCCCGACGACCAGGCCCACCACCAGCGTCGCCACCAGCACCGGGCCGGCGATCAGCGCCGTCACCCACAGGGTCTGGTCGGCGAGCGCAAGGAGAGCGGCGTCTTCCTGCATCAACCGAAACTCAGCGCAAGCGAGCCCATCAGCAGCGCCCAGCCGTCGACCAGCACGAACAGCAGCAGCTTGAAGGGCAGCGAGATGATGGTGGGCGAGAGCATCATCATGCCGAGGCTCATGAGGACGCTCGCCACGACGAGGTCGATGACGAGAAACGGCAGGAAGATCATGAAGCCGATCTGGAAGGCGGTCTCGAGTTCCGAGGTGACGAAGGCGGGCAGCAGGATCGAGAAGGGCACCTCGGCGCCGCTCCTGAACTGGCCGCCGCCCGCCATGTCGGTGAACATCACGAGGTTCGTCTCGCGCGTCTGGGCGAGCATGAAGGCGTGGAAGGCGTCGCCCGCCTTGCCGATCGCGGCATCCGCGCCGATGCTCCCCGCGGCATAGGGCGCGATCGCCTGCGCGTTCACGATGTCGAGCGTCGGCGCCATGACGAACAGCGACAGGAACAGCGCGAGGCCGGCGAGCACCTGTCCCGGCGGCGAGCCCTGCAAGCCGAGAGCCTGGCGCAGGATCGAGAGCACCACGAGGATGCGCAGGAAGCTCGTCATCATCAGCACCAGCGCGGGCAGGATGGTGAGGAGGCCCATCACCACGAGGAGCTGGAGCGACAGGCTCAAGGGGCTGTCCTCTCCGGCGCCCTCGTCCCCCAGCGCGCGCTCGATGGCGCTGCCGACCCCGGCCGCGACCGGATCGGGCGCGGGCATCACGGCTGGAACCGCGGCGGCGGGCGCGGCGAGAGCCGCAACGGGCACGGCGGCGAACATGGTTAACGCGGCGAGGCAGAAGAGCGCCGCGCGCAGGATCGCAAGGGGCTGCATCACGCGGTCTCCGCCGTCGGGACGGGGGTCGCGGGTGCCTCGCCCAACTGCACCTCGCCCAATTGAATCTCACCGAGCCGGACAGGGCCCTGGCGCGACAGGCCGAGCAGGATCTCGCGGTCATGGAAGCGCACCACGGCAAGCTTCATGCCCGGCGCGATCAGGCTGGTCTCGACCAGCTGGAGCTGGCGAGCGCCGCCCGCGCCGCCGCCCGCCCCGTCGAGGCGGGTCTGGAGCCAGCGGGTCAGCCACAGGCTCCCCCAGATCAGGCCCGCCAGCAGGGGCAGCAGCAGCGCGAGCCGCAGTAGATATTCGAGCATCGCCCGGCGCGCCCGATCAGAGCAGATCGTCGAGCGCGGAGGTCAGCGGATCGATCGGCGGCGGCGGCGCGACAGAACCGGTCGCAGGCTCCGCCGGCAGATCGATCGGGCCGCCCGGATCGGGCGACATGGCGACTTCGCCAAGGCCGCCGGCCAGAGCGGCGCCCTCGCCTCGGCCCGGCTGGGGCGTCATGTCGCGCCCGTCCTCGCCCACCAGCGTGACGATCCTGAGCGCGAAGCGCCCCCGCTCCGCCACCACCTCGCCGCGCGCGATCACCCGGCCGTTGGCGGTGACGTCGAGCAGCTCGTCGGTCAGCCGATCGAGAGTCACCGTGCTCCCCTCGCCCAGCATCAGCACCTCGCGCAGGGGCATCTCGGTCCGCCCAAGCTCGACCGAGAGGCGCACGGCGACGTCGCCGAAGCGGGTAAAGGCGGCGGGTTGGTCAGTCGTCATGGCGCGACACCTTCTGGAATGGAAAGGGGAACGGAAACGGCAGCGGGAAGCCGGGTGAGGCGGATCGCCATGCGATCCTCGGCAGTGCCGACGCTGCCCTGCCCGAGCACCGTCTCGCCCACCATCAGCGGCACCTGCCGGCCCATCGCCAGCGGGATCGTGTCGCCCGGGGCGAGGGTCTGGAGGCGCGCCAGCGACAGGTCGAACTCGGCCAGCACCACGTGAAGCGAAAGCGGCATCGCGGCGAAAGGGGCGGCCATGCCGCTTGCAGCACTGCGCGGACCGCGCGGGCGCGCGCGGCGCCCACCGCCGGGCAGCAGGCGGATCATCCGCTCCGCCGCCACCGCGAGGCTCGCGCGCCAGGTGGAGCCCTGACGGTTGGCGATCTCGAGCGTGAACAGCAGCGCCTCGGCATCGAGCGCGAAGGGCTTCAGCCGCGCCGCGCTCTCGCTGCGTACGATCACCTCGCCGCCTCCGGGGCCGCGGGCGCTCGCCCCGGCGGGGGGCGGCATGTCGCCATGGCTCGCACGGGTGATGGCGCCAGCGATCATCGTCGCGGCCTCCTCGATCAGCAACGCGGCCGAGCGCGGCAGCGCCTCGGGCACGCCGCCCAAGCTGCGCCCGTCGCCGCCGAAGCTGCGATCGGTGAGCGCGATGGCGGTGGCGAAGTCGAAGCTGAGGAGCGCGGTCTCGCCGCTCTGCCCGCAACGCAGCAGGGCGTTGGCGGCGACCGGGCCGATCCGCCGCAGCGCGTCGGCGCCGGTGAGGCGCTCGGGCTCGCCGATGCCGACCTCCAGCCGATCGCCCGCGAGCAGCGGCGCGAGATCGTCCGCGAGCAGCCGGGCGAGATCGCGCCGCCACACCGCGAGCATCGCCGCGCTCTCCTCGGGGCGGGGTCCGCGCAGGGTAAGTTCCGGGCAATGCACCGCCGCCGGGCGGGCCGCCGCGAAGGCGTGACCCATCCTCATTGGACGAGGAACCCGCGGAAGTGCACGGCATCGATGCCGCCGAAGCCCTCGTTCTCCTCGAGCACCTGGTTGACCGCCTTGGTCAGCCGCGCGGCAAGGCGCTTCTTGCCCTCGACGTCGTAGGCCTCGGCCTCGGGGGTGGCGGCAAGCTGGGCGAGGATCGCCGAGCGGATCGCCAGTTCGTGGTTCTTGACCCATTGCAGCACCCGCCCGTCGCGGCGGGTCGAGACCGCCAGCTCGACCTGCACCAGCCCCGGCGAATCCGCGAGGTTGGAGGTGAAGCTGTCGGCGAAGCTGTAATAGACGGTGCGATACTTGCTGCCGCCCTCGCCATAGACGGGCGCGCCGGCCTCCTTCTCCTTCTCGGCGCCGGGCACCGGATAGGGATCTACGTCGGTCTTGAGCACCAACTTGGGCTGGTCGGGCTCGTGCTTGCCGTCGATGCCGGGGATGAGGCCCATCGCGAAGGCGCCATAGGCCCCGCCCGCGCCGATGCCGAGCAGCAGCGCCGCGCCGAGGATCATCTTGATCAGCCCGCCCTTGCCGGACTTGCCTCCGTCCTCGCCCTCGGCCTTGTCCTTACCCTTGGCCATGCCCTGTCAGCTCCCTGTCGTTTCCCTGCCGCCGGCGCGTGCCGGTCAAGCGAACGTGTCGCGTGTCTCCGAGGCGGGGCTGCCGGGAGCCTCCTCCTCGGCGCGGGCCGCCAGCGCGGCGGCGGTCGAGGGGCGGCGATGGTCCGGCGCAGCCTCGCCGTCACGCTGTCCCGATTGGCCCATGTATGGTTGCGAGCCCCCTTGCCCGCCATTAGGGGAAGTCCCGGAGCGGTGCTCGCCTGTCCCGTTCTGACCCGCGCCCTGCTGGGCAAGCGGCGCGTCGCCGTTCAGGGTGGCGGGCGCAGCGGCGAGCACGGGAAGCGCCCGCTCCGCCAGCGCTGCGTGGATCGCCGGGACGAAGCCGGGATCGCGGCTCGCCAGCACCGCCCGCCAGGTGTCGGGAGTGTCGGCCGTCTCGAGCCGGACCGAAACCGCGCCGAATTCCGCGTGTTGCAAGGTCATCGCCGGGCGGGCGGCACGCAGCGCCTCACGTAGCGAGCCGACCTGGGCGATCGCGGATTCGAGCTGCGGGTGCGCGCGCGCCTCGGCGGGCTCGGGCAAAGCGGAGGCGAGCGCCGGGGCGGGCGTCGCGGCGGCCGCAGGGGCAGGCGCGGGGGCGCTCGCGGTCGTGGCCGAGGGCGGGGCCGCCGCCGGCTCGGCCGCGATCGCCTGAGGCTGCGTCGCCGCGGCGGGGGCGGGCGCCATCTCCGCAGCGGCGTCGCTCGGGGCGGGTGACGTGGCAGCGACGGGCACAGCGGGCGCCTCGGCGACGGCGCGCGTCCCGGCCGCGCCCGGCGAGCCGGGGCGCGCGGACACCGCTGCCAGCGCCGGTTGCGGGCGGGCGGGGGTGACGGGGACGACCGGAGCGGGCGCGGCAGGCGCGCTCGCCGGGGCCGCCGGGGGCACGGCGACAGGCGCAAGTGCCATGATGGGCGGCACCGGGGCGGCCGGGACGGGCTCCGACTCCGACTCAACCGGCTCCTCCTGCCCGGGTGACGCCTCGGCAGCATCGGCCGCCTGCCCGCGAGCCCATGCGCTCGCATCCGGCACGAGCCGCGTCGACGCGGGCTCGGCCGACAGCGCAGGCGTCACAAGCGCATCGCCTTCGCCGCTCGGAGCCACATCGCGCAAGTCCGCGAGCGGCTCCGTGGGCGCGGCGAGCGAAGCCTCGGGCAGGGCCAAGGGAGCCGCGCCCGTCGCGGGAGCGGTCGGCATCGCCGGGGCAGCGGCCGCAGACGGCGCGGGGAGCGTCCTGGCCTCGGCGTGCAGAGCGGGTGCGGCGCGCCTGGCGGTCTCGCGCGGCTCGGCGGCGGGAAGCGCAGGGATCGGGGCGCCCGCACCCGGAGTGGGCATCGCCGCGTCGGTAAGAGACGCCGCGGTCGGCGCTGGAACCACAAGGCTTTCGACAGGCACATCCGGCAGGCCAGCGGACAGCGTGGTGCTTGGCGTCCCGGACGGGAACGGCCTCGCCATCTGGCCCGGGACAGGTGCCGGAGCGCCCGGCCCGTCCGGCAATTGCGCGCCTCCCTCCGGCAAGAGCGTGCCGCCCACCGGCTCCGCCCCGCCCGCGAGGTGATCCGCTGGCGCCTCCGGCAGGGCCGCCTCCAGCAGTCCGGCGAAGTCGAGCCCCGCGCCGGCCGAGGCCGTCGACGCCGCGCGCGGCAGGGCGGCGGCGTTCGGCAGGGCGGCGGATCGGGCGGACGGACGGTCGGACAGGAAGGGGAGCGGTGTCATCACGGGCGCTTCATCCTTGCGAAAGGGGAATCAATTCTCCCGCCGGCTCTGCAACTTGCGTGCCAGCGGCAGCGCGCGCGCCGCCTCGCGCCGGTCTTGTGCCGCGGCGAGCGCGCTGCGCGCCTCGGCGGTGAGTTCGGCGAGGCGCCGTGCGCGGGCATCGGCACGGGCGAGGCTGTCGCCCTGCCAGGCGCGCTGGCGGGCGGCGTCGCGGGCGGCGTCGCCGGCGCCCGCGGCGAGTTGCGCCAGCCCGGCGGTGAACCCCGCGCGCGCCAGCAGCGCCGCGCCGGTGGTCGGCCCGGCGGCAGGCGCGGCGGCGGCGACCAGCGCTCGGGCGCGCGCGGCGAGCGCGGCGCTGCGCGCCTCGGCCTCGAGCGCCTCTGCGAGTCCGCGCAGCGCCTGCTTTCTTGCCACCTCGGCGATCAGGGCCTGGCGCTGGAGCAGCGCGAGGCGGCGCGCCTCACGCATCGCCGCCCTCCATCAGGCGCAGCAGCGCGGCATGGCTCGTGGCGAGCGGCTCGGCCTCGCCCCGCGCCTGCGTGAGGAAGGCGTCGATCGGCCCGCTCAATGCCAGCGCCGCATCGAGCAGCGGATCGCCGCCCGCGCGGTAGGCGCCCATCATCACGAGGTCGCGCCCGCTCTCGCGCGCGGCGATCAGGGCGCGCAGCCGGCGTGCGGCCTCGCGCACCGCGGGCGGGACGATGTCGTCCATCACCCGGCTCAGCGAGGCGGGCACGTCGATCGCGGGATAATGCCCGCGCGCCGCCAGCTCGCGCGAAAGGACGATGTGCCCGTCGAGGATCGCCCGCGCGGTGTCGACCACGGGATCGTTGGTGTCGTCCCCGTCGGCAAGCACGGTGTAGATCCCGGTCACCGCCCCGCCCGTCCGGGCCGAATTGCCCGCGCGCTCGACGAGGCGCGTGATCGCGGCGAGCGCGGATGGCGGATAACCCCGCGCCGCGCCCGGTTCGCCCAGCACCAGCGCGAGCTCGCGCGCGGCGTGGGCGACGCGGGTGAGGCTGTCGAGGATCAGCAGCACGCGCTTGCCCTGGGCGCGGAAATATTCGGCGATCGCGCTCGCATATTGCGCGGCGCGCAGCCGGAGGTTGGGGGCATGGTCGGCCGGCACCGCGACCACCACGATCGCGCCCCGCCGGTGCCCGGCCATGTGCCGGCCGACGAAATCCGAGACCTCGCGCGCGCGCTCCCCGATCAGTGCGACCACGGTGACATCGGCAAGCGCGTGGCCGGCGATGGTGTCGACCAGCACCGACTTGCCGACGCCCGATCCAGCCATGATCCCGAGCCGCTGGCCGACGCCCATCGCGGCGAGCGCGTTGATCGCCCGCACGCCGCAGTCGAAGGCCTCGGTCACGCTCGCCCGCTCGAGCGCACCCTCGCGCCTGCCGGCGAGCGGCCAGACCCGGGGGAGGTCCAGTCGCGGGCCGCCGTCGATCGGCTCGCCCAGCGCATCGACCGCGCGCCCCAGCAGCGCCTCGCCGACCCGCACCTCGCCCGGCTGGCCGAGCGCGCGCACCCGCGCCTGCGGGCGCAGCAGCATCGCATCGCCGAGCAACATCATCAGCGAATGGCCCGCCCGGAAGCCGATCACCTCCGCAAGGCACTCGGCGCCTGCGTCGTTCTCGATGAGGCCCAGCGAGCCGACCGGCAGCGGCAGCCCCGCGACCTCGATCAGCCCGCCGTCGCAGGCGACCACTCGCCCGGCCAGCACCGGGCCGGCGGCGACCGCGGCCATGCGCATCCGGGCGAGATCAAGCTGGAGCTCGGCGATCATCCCCGCACCGCCGCGGCGATCGCGCGGCGCCATTCGGCCGGGCCGTCGCTGACGGTGCCCTCCGGCCCCTCGATCAGCACCCCGCCGCGCTCGATCCCGGCGTCGGGCACGATCCGCCAGCCCGCGAGCCCGTCGGCGCCAAGGAGGGCGATGTCGTCGGGGTGCAGGTGCAGCGCGAGCGCGTCCGGCGCCCCGCCGATCCGCCGCGCCGCCGCCTCGCAGCGCGCGAGCAGCCCTGAGCGGTCGCTCGCCGCGTCCGCCAGCACCGCCTCGCACAGGGCGGCGACCGTGGCGGCGAGGTCCTCGACGAGCACCGCGAGCGCAGCCTCGTCGAGCGTGCGGAAGGCGAGCCGCAGCGCACGCTGGCGGCCGGCGCGCTCCTCGGCTTCGGCCATGGCGGCGGCGCGCCCGGCGGCCACGCCCTCGGCATGGGCCCGCGCGCAGGCCTCGGCGAGAGGATCGGGGGCGGGCGGTTCGGGCGCAGGTTCGGGCGCAGGGATATCGGCCCCGGCGAAAGGCAGCGCCTGGCGGAAGGCACCGCCCTCGCCCAGCAACGCCAGCCAGCCGGGCGCGGCCGATTCGCCATTTGCAGGATCGGCTCCGGCGCGCGCGCCGAACCAGTCAGACGAACTCGCCATTGCCGTTTCCGATCACGATCTCGCCCGCCTCGGCCAGGCCCCGCGCGATCTCGACGATCGCCTTCTGCGCGGCGAGCACCTCGCTCTTGGCGAGCCGCCCGCGCAGCTCGATCTCGTCGCGCACGCCGTCCGCCGCGCGGCTCGACATGGCGGCGAAGAAGGGCGCGCGATCGGGGTCCTTGAGGCCCTTGAGGGCGTCGACCAGCTTCTCGTTGTCGACATCGCGCAGCAGCCGGCCCATCGACATGGGATCGAGGTCGAACAGCATCTCGAAGGTGAACAGCTCCTCCTCGATCCGGGTCGCGAGCGGCGCGTCGCGTTCGGCGATGGCGGGCAGCACGGTGCTGCGCAGCTCACCCGCGGCAAGGTTGATGAGGTTCGCCGCCTCGCGCGGGCCGCCCAGCACCAGCGGCGCGGTGCCGTAGGTGGCGGTGATGCGCTGGGTCAGCAGCGTGTCGATGGTGAGGATCGCCGGGGCCGAGATCGCCCCGCTCCTGGCGACGCGCTCGACCACCAGGGTCTGCAGTTCGAGCGGAAGCATGGCGAGCACCTCGGCGGCGGGCTCCGGGTCGATCAGCAACAGCAGCGCGGCGATCACCTGGGGATGTTCGTCGAGGATCAGCCGCACCAGCACGGCGGGCGCCAGCCAGCGCGCCATTTCCAGGCTGCGCGGCGGGGCATCGGGTTCGATGCGCTGCATCATGCTCTCCGCCCGCGCCGGGCCGAGCGCCCGGTCGAGCAGGGTGCGCACCCGGTCGCTCCGGCCGCGCCGGGGCAGCGTCTCGCGCGAGACCTCGCCGGCGAAATCGGCGAGCGCCTCCTCCATGTGCGGCTGGTCGATCTCGCCCAGGGCCATCATCGCGCTGCCGAGCTTCTGGAGCTCGTCCGGGCCGAGGCGCGAGAGCAGGCCGGTCGCCTCCTCGTCGCCGAGCAGCATCAGGAACACCGCGGCGCGGTCGACCCGGCTGGGGAGCACGGCCGGGGCAGCGGGGGTGATTGCGCCGGAAGCGCCTTCCATGCTCATGCCGCACCCGCCCCGCGCCCGGAGGCGTCGGGCGCCTCGAGCATCCGCTGGAGCGCCTCGACCGCGCGATCGGGCTGGCTCGCCGCGATCCGCCGTGCAAGCTCGACCTGGCGGGGGAGATCGCCGAGCGGGACGCCGCTCCCCGCGCCGGACGGCGAGCCGCTGCTGGCCTCCGCGGCGACGCCCTCGCCCGATGCGGCCGAAGCGGCCTCGGCAGGCGTGCCGCCGCGCTTCGCCCGCCCGATCAGCGGGCGCACCGCGAAGAGCAGCACCAGCACCACCGCCAAGAGCGCCGTGCCGTAGCGCACCAGCATCGCGAACCACGGCTCCTCGTAGAAGGCCGGGGGTTCGAGATCGGCGGGTTCGAACTTGCTCGCCACCACCTCGACCATGTCGCCGCGCTGGGCGCTGGCGCCGACTGCGGCGCTCACCAGCGCCTCGAGCCGCTGCGCGGTCAGGGGCGCGGCGGCCTTGAGCGCGGCATCGCTGACCGCGACCGCGACCGACAGCTTCCTCAGGCTGCCCGGCCCGGCGCTGGTGACGGCGACCTCGCGCCCCAGTTCGTAGCTGCGCTCGCTCGCGGTCTCGGTGTCGCTCGAGGCGCCGGGGGGCGGGGCCGGCTGCGGGGGGGCGTCGACCAGCTGCGCCTGCGGGGGCGGGGTGTTGGCCGGCACCCCCGGCACGCCGCCCGCCGGCGCCGCGCCGGTGCGGGTCGCATTGCGCTCGCTGACCGAGCGCACCACGCCCTCCTTCTCGTAGGTCTCGCGCGCGGTGGTCACCTCGCTCCGGTCGAGCTCGACCTGCACCTGGGCGGAGAAATTGCCTTCGCCCAGCAAGGGCAGCAGCAGGGCATCGACCTGTTCGCGCAGCTTCGCCTCGTGCTCGCGCTGGAGCGTCAGGCCCTCGCCTGCAGCCTCGCGCGGGTCGGAAAGGAGACGGCCGTTCTGGTCGACCACCCGCACCGCGTCCGGGCTCATCCCCGGCACCGAGGCGGCGACGAGGTTGACGATCGCGCCGACCTGATCGGGCGAAAGGCTGCGCGCGCTCACCAGCCGCACCATCACCGAGGCCGACGGCGGGTTGTTCTCGCGCACGAACACCGACCGCTCGGGCGTGGCGAGGTGGACGCGCACGCTCTCGATCCCGTCGATCTCGCGGATCGTCAGCATCAGCTCGCGCTCGCGCGCCAGCCGCAGGCGTTCGCCCTCGAGCGTGCGCGAAGTGCCGAGCGGCATGGCGTCGAGCATCTCGGCGGCGCCTTCCGGGGCGGCGATCCCGGCATTGCTGGCGACCAGCATCTTGGCGCGGTAGAGATCGGCTTCCGCAACCGAGAGCGCGCCGGTGGCGTTGTCGATGGAATAGGCGATACCGCCGGCCTCAAGCGTCTCGACCACCTTGGCGCGCTCGGCATCGGTGAGGCTGGTGTAGAGCACCCGGTCGGGCCCGGAGGCAATCGCCATCCACAGCCCCGCGGCGGCCGCGGCCGCGCCGAGCCCGGCAAGCGCGGGCAGCGCGCGGGCGAGCGCGGGCTGGCTGACGAAGCCCGCCACCTGCGGCGGGAGAATGGCGCGCCAGCCGGAGGCGACCGGCGCGGGCGGCAGGCCCGCCGGCTCGGCGGGAACGGGAAGGCTTGCTTCGGCCATCTATCAGCCTCCCATCCGCATGATGTCTTGATAGGCATTCAGCAGCTTGTTCCTGACCTGCAGCGTCGCCTCGAAGGCGACCCCGGCCTCCTGCCGCGCGAGCATCACCTGGGCGATGTCGGTCACTGCCCCGCGTTCGTAGGCGACCTGCATGGCGGAGGAGTGCTCCTGCACCGCGTTGACCTGGCGAAGCGCCGTGTGGAGCGTGTCGGCGAAGCCCGCGCCGGGCGCCCTGGCGGGGGCGAATGCCTGACCCGCCTCGCTCGCGGCGCGCACGTCGCGCAGCATCGCGCTACGCGCGAGCACCTGGCTGCGCAGCGCCATGACGTCCTCGACGCCGAAGGTGACGCGACCCACCCCGCTCATGCTGCGCCTCCCGCCGCGAGCATCCCGGCGCCGCGCATCGAGGCGAGGCGGTAGCGCAGGGTGCGCTCGGATATGCCGAGGCTGCGCGCGGTCGCGGCGCGGTTGCCGCCGTGCCTGCCCAGCGTCTCGAGGATGGCCCGCGCCTCGGAGGCGAAGGCGACGTCGGAGAGCGAGCGCGGCGCGGTGATGCGGGTCAGCGGCGGCACGACAGGCACCGGCTCGGCGACCGCGCGCACCGCGGTGTCGAAGACGATGTGCCCAGGCGCAATCGCCGCGGCACCGTCGGCCAGCAGCAGCGAGCGGCGGATGACGTTCTCGAGCTCGCGGACATTGCCGGGCCAGGCGTGAGCCTCGAGCATCTCGAGCGCCGCGCCGTCGATCCAGCACGGGTTGCCCGGCGCGGGCGCGTGCCGCAGCAGCATGGCAAAGGCCAGCGGGGCGATGTCACCGGGCCGGTCGCGCAGCGCCGGCAGCGCGAGGGGGAAGACGTTGAGGCGATAGAGCAGGTCCTCGCGGAAGCGCCCCGCCTCGACCTCGGCGGCGAGGTGGCGGTTGGTCGCGGCGACCACCCGCACGTCGACCTTCAGCGGCTTGGTCGCGCCGAGCGGCAGCACCTCGCCTTCCTGGAGCGCGCGCAGCAGCTTGGCCTGGAGGGGCAGCGGCAATTCGCCGATCTCGTCGAGCAGCAGGGTGCCGCCGTCGGCCGCGCGGAACAGGCCCTCGCCCGCCTCGGCCGCGCCGGTGAAGGCGCCCTTCCTGTGGCCGAACAGCAGCGCTTCGAGCATGGCCTCGGGCATGGCGGCGCAGTTGACCGCGACGAAGGGCCCGCCGGCACGCACGGAGAGGCGGTGGACGAAGCGGGCCAGCACCTCCTTGCCGGTGCCGGTCGGACCTTCGAGGAGGACGGGGATGTCGCTCGCGGCGATCCGTTCGGCGAGGGTGAGGAGCGCCAGCGACTGCGGATCGCCGGCCACTGGCCAGCCGCCCTGCGCCGAGGCGGCGATCAGCGCGGCGCGCGCCTCGCCCGGGCGGGCGGGATCATAGGCGAGCGTGACGCGGTTCGTCGCCGCCAGCGCGAGGCCGGGGATGGCCGCATGGGAGAGCGCAATGGCGAGCTTGCCGCCGCGCGCGATGGCGGCGGCCATCGGCGGCGTCAGGTCCTCGCCCAGCACGATCCGGTCGCGCTGCCAGCGGCCGCCCATCAGCGGCACGGTGATGCCGATCAGGATGTCGTGCGCGCCGCCCGCGGGCGGTGCGGCGCTGTCGCCGCACGGCGTTCCGATCGCCGGTTCCATCATGCGTGCCCCTGTTTGGTTGCTGTCGGCAATCCTGTGCCGCACTCAGGCTGGACACGAGGCAAATTTAAGCCCCCGTAGCTTCCCCTAAGCGCGGCGGGCCGCTCCCCCGGCCCGCGCCCGAAGCTCGGCAAAGCTCACCCGCAATGGACCTATCGCGTTGATGGGAGCAGACAATTTTTGTGGCTTAAACAATCCCGACCGCGGCCGATCTTAGGGCCAGCAGCGACGGGCCTGTTCGTCCTGCCTGACCATTCGGGAGTTTGAACGATGAACGTGATCAACACCAACATCTCGGCGCTGCGCGCCTCCAACGCGAGCGTTTCGGCCGGTAACATGCTCAGCACGGCCATGGAGCGCCTGTCGACCGGGAGCCGCATCAACTCGGCCAAGGACGACGCTGCCGGCCTTGCCATCTCGACCTCGCTGACCTCGCAGATCCGCGGGATGCGCCAGGCCGTGCGCAACGCCAACGACGGCATCTCGCTCGCCCAGACCGGCGAAGGGGCGCTGAACGAAGTGACCAACATGCTCCAGCGCATCCGCGAACTGGCCGTCCAGTCGTCCAGCGGCACCCTTCAGGGCTCGGACCGCACCAACCTTCAGGCGGAAGTCACCGAACTGGGCGCGCAGATCAACTCGATTCTCGACAACACCACCTTCAACGGCGTGAACCTGTTCGCCAACGATGCAACCACCGTGACGGTCCAGGTCGGCGACGAAGCGGCCAACGACGTCACGCTGACCATGTCCGCCGCCGGCTTCAATGCTGCCATCAACGATGCCACCACCGCCACCCTGATTGCTACCCAGAATGACGCGAACACCGCGATCAACCTCGTCGACACCGCCCTCGGCGCGGTCAGCACCGCCCGTGCGACGCTCGGCGCCGGTCAGAGCCGCCTGCAATCGGCAATCAACAACCTCACCAACGTCTCGACCAACCTGACCGAAGCGCGCTCGCGGATCATGGACACCGACTACTCGGCGGAAACGACCGAGCTCGCCAAGGCCCAGATCCTCGGCCAGGCCTCGACCGCAATGCTGGCCCAGGCCAACCAGTCGCAGCAGAACGTCCTCTCGCTGCTGCGCTGAGGTCTCTCGACCCGCCGGCCCGCTTCTCTCCCCTGGGGGCGGGCCCGCAAGCCCGGAGCCGCAAGGCTCCGGGCTTTTTTCCGTCGGTCACGGCGTGCGGCACCGATCCTTGCGGGGGTCAGGTCGCGTCGCTGGAGCGGACGACCGGCAGCGCCTGGTCGCAGTCGGAGACGGCCGCGCCCTCGGGGTTGCGCGGGGCGGTGAGGTCGCGGGCCTCGCGCACGTTGAACGCGGCAAGCTCGGTCAGGCGCCGCGCCGGGAAGGCCTGGATCGGCACCACCGGCACGTAATCATAGGTGATCTCGACCACCATCACCGCCGTGCCCGCGGCGGCCTGCACCCGGTTGTCCGCAGGTCCCATGCCCGGGAAGGCCGTGCCGGTCGCACCGTCACCTTCCTCGCCCCAGGCCGAGCCGACGTCGCTCTCGCCGCAGCATCGCTGCCAGGCGATCCACTGGCCGCCGTCGGCATTGCGCTGGAGGCTGGACAGCACGATCCGGCCGTTCTGCTCGAAGTCGGGAAGGTTCGCCTGGAGCTCGGCACCGACGAACACGTCGTTGATCTCCGCCTCGGAGATCTGGTGGATGCTGAGCCCCGGCGATCTCGCACAGTTCGGCGAGCCGGATCTCGGACACCGCATCCTCGAGCGTGCGGAAGGGAAACACGCCGGTCGGGGTGCGGCGGCGCGCGGTCGCGGCAATGCCCGAGGCCGAATAGGTGAAGGGCCGGGTGTCCTGTTGGCCGTCGACCATGAAGATCATGTGGCGCTGAACCGCCCCGGCGGCGTCGGCCACCTGGCGTTCCGTCCGGAACAGCCCCTCGCGCGAGATCAGGCGCAGGCCCCACAACATCCCGATCTCGTGATAGGTGCAGCCCTGCGGCCGCAGCGAGCCCATGCAGGTGGTGAGCTGCGCAAGGGTGATCTCGCCCATCTTGTGCGCGGGCGACGGGCGGGCGCCGTCATTGACGCCGAAATTGCCGCCGAAGGGATTGTAGAAGTTGAGGTTCGAGGTGAGGCTGATCGAGCGCGTGCTGGTCGGCGCGAGCTGGCTGAAGATCCAGTGGTTGGTGGCGTGGACGTTGGTCGAGACGCGCTGCTCGGTCTCGCGGTTGCCGGTGGTTGCGTTGCGGGCGAACACCAGCGCGGGGAGGTATGGCGCCCACTGCGTCGACGGGTCGGAAGGGTCGGGGACCAGATCGACGTTCATGTCGTGGCGCGCGGTGAGGAAGGTCTCGTTGGTGCGGCGGGTGGCACGCTCTTCGATTCAGGCGCGGTCACCGTCGGGCCAGCGGATCGTGCGATCGGTGTGGTTTTCGTTGACGGGCGCAAGGAAACTGCCCCCGGTGACCGGCGCATTGCCCGCCGTGTCCCGGGCCAGCGATCGCAGCCGTTGCCGTCCGCCGACATTGTGAAGCTGCATCACCACAAGCCCTTCGTCGCGGCATGCCGAAGCCGTGGCCGCCTTGCGCATCGCAGGCAGTCCACGCTTCGCCCGCGGCCAGCGCGGGCCGACGAAGATCGGCTGAGCGCGCGTCTTCGTAGGATCCCCTAGGGGCGCGGGTTGGCGGGCCTGCCGGCGAGGCAGGCGAACTCGACCGGATCGTGGGCGCAGACCATCCGCACCTCATCGCCGTGATCGCGGGAGAGCTGCCGCAGCCGCGACTGGTTGGCGAGCCGGGCGCGGCGGTCGACCTCCATCAGGCGCCGGTAGCCGCGCGGCGCAGGGGTGCATTCATCGCGCTCGCCGCCGCGCACACCATGGCGAGGAGTACCGGAGCCGATCCTATCGTGCTGCCCCAGGTTCGGCCCGGCCCCGGCTCGCCTGCGCGGGCAGCGGGGGGCGCGGCAGCCGCGGGACGCCCCGCCCCTCGAGCAGCAGCAGCGAGATGCGGCGGTTCCTCGGGTCGGCGGGATCGGCGGCGATCAGCGGCTCGGTCTCGGCGACGCCCTCGATCCGGGCGAAGCGTCGCTGCGGCACCCCGCCCGCCACCAGCGCCTGCCGGGTCGCCTCGGCGCGGCCGGTGGAGAGCGACCAGTTGTTGGCCGCCACCCCGCTGCGCCACGGCAGCGAATCGGTGTGGCCGCGCAGGATCAGCGGGGCAGCCTCGCCCTTCAGCGTCTCCGCTATCACCCCGAGCAGCGCCCGCGCCTCCTTGGTGAGGATCGTGGTGCCGAGTTCGAACATCGAGAAATCGGCATCGTCCATCAGGTCGATGCGGATGCCTTCGGGCGCGCGCATCACGCTGACCTGCCGGGCGAGATGCGAGGCTTCCTTGCTCTTGGCGATCTTGTCGGCGATCTTTTCGCGCAGCGCCATGAGTTCGTCGCGCTTGGACACATCGCCGCGGCCGGATTCCTGCGGCCCGCCCTCCGCGCCGCGCGGGATGGTGAGGGATTCCGTGCCGGTCTGGCCTTCCGCGTTGGGATAATTGTCCACATCGGTGATCGAGGACCCGCCCAGCAGCCCATCCGACCCGGCGCTCTGTTCGCGCAGCTTGACCAGCGTCGGGGTGAAGTAGTCGGCGAGTCCCTTGCGCTGCTTCTCTTCGGTCGCGCCGAGCAGCCACAGCAGCAGGAAGAAGGCCATCATCGCGGTGACGAAATCCGCATAGGCGACCTTCCACGCCCCGCCGTGGTGCCCGCCCTCGACGATCGTCACCCTCTTGACGATGATCGGCGCGGGGATCGCCAGCTTGGGATCGGCCTGCGCCATCTCAGCGACCGCGCATCATGTCGAGGAGATCGGTCAGCTTGGGCCGGTGCGCCGGCGGCAGGCCCGAGCGCGCGGCTTCCAGCACCAGCGGCTGCGGATAGCCGTGGAGGCTCGCGATGATGACCTGCTTGATCGAATGGTAGATCTGCTGGTCGTGGGCGTTGATCTGCTTGAGCCGCGTCCCCAGTGGGCCGGCAAAGCCGTAGGCGAGCAGCACGCCGAGGAAGGTCCCCACCAGCGCCGAGCCGATCATCTTGCCGAGGATCTCGGGGGGCTCGTTGATCGCGCCCATGGTCTTGATGATCCCCAGGACCGCCGCGACGATCCCCAGCGCCGGCAGCGCGTCGGCGAGCGACTGGATCATGTGCGCAGGCTCGTCCATCTCGTGGAGCTGGGTCTTGATGGCGCTGTCGATCACCTCCTCGACCGCGTGGGTGTCGAGCGTGCCCGAGGACACCACCATCAGCGTCAGCGGATCGCAGATCATCGCGGTCACCACCGGATCGGACTGGAGGCGCGGATATTCGGAGAAGATCGTCGAGGAGGCGGGTTCGGTGACATGGCTTTCGAGCGCCACCGCCCCTTCCGAGCGGAGCAGCTTCATCAGCTTCGAGGTCAGCGCGATCGCGTCGATATGGTCCTCGTCGGTGTATTTGGGGCCTTTGAAGATCCGCCCCATGGCGCTCCCCAGCAGCTTGATCGCGTGCATCGAATTGCCGATCAGCGTCGCGCCCACCGCCGCGCCGCCGATCATCATGAACTCGAAAGGCAGCGCCGCCAGCACCGGGCCGAGCGCGCCCCCTGCCAGCAGGAAGCCGCCGAACACCATGACCAGCAGCACGACAATGCCGATTGCGACGAACATGGGGCGGGGCTCCGGTCAGCGCAGCGCGTCGAACAGCGTCAGCGAGCTGACCCGGGAGAAGGCGGCCTGGCTCGCCTCCAGCGCGGTCAGCGATTGCTGGAGCCGGGCCACCGCATCGGCGACATCGGTGTCGCCGACCCGCGAGCGGCGCTCGGCCAGCGCGATCTTGCGGTCGGCCTGCTGTTCCTGCACCTGCTCGACCCACGCCATGCGGGTGCCGAGAATGGTGGTCGCGCGGCTGGCGGTGTCGAGCGCGGCGTCGATCCCCTCGAGCGCGGCGTTGGCCGCGGCTGCCGGATCGGGCGCGCCGCCCTGGAGGGCCGCGACGAGCCCGCCGAGCACGGCAAAGGCGCTGGTGGGCGCGCCGCCGACGTTGAACTCGAACACTTCGCTCCCCGGCAGGCCGCGCTCGATCGCGGTGCCCGGCGCGACCGGCACCGCCCCGCTCGTGGCGGTGCCGCCATAGGTGACGTTGCCCAGGGCATCGCGGATGAAGGGCGTCTGCGAGGACAGGCCGGCGAACAGCGGCTCTCCGCCGGGCGCGGTCGCATTGGCGCGGCTGAACAGTTCCTCGCTGAGCTGTTCGAGCTCGAAGGCGATGGCGCGCCGCCCGTCGGGCCCGGTCGGGGTGTTGGCGGCCTGCAGCGCCAGTTCGCGGGCGCGCTGGAGCAGCGCGGTGACCGCCTCGACCTCCTCGGCCGCGGCGCCCAGGTCCTGTCCGAGCCGCGCGGCGTTGTCGCCCTCGACCTTGGCGAGCGTCTCGCGCCGGGTGACGCTGCGCAGCTGCGCGGCGGCGGCGGGGTCCTGCGAGCCGCGCTCGAAGCGACGCCCGGTGCTGATCTGCGCGCGGGTGCGCTCGATGCCGGCGCGCAGGTCGGCCATCTGCTCGAGCGAGCGGTTGAAATAGGACCCGGTCGAATTGGTGACGGAACTCATCGCCTGCGCGCTCCCTTATCTGAGGCCGAGAATCGTGTCGAACAGCTCCGCGGCGACCTGGATCACGCGGCTGTTGGCCTCGAAGGCCTGTTGCAGCCGCACGAGATTGGCCGCTTCGCCGTCGAGATCGACGCCGGTCTCGCGCAGCAGCTCGGCTTCGGCGCTCGAGGAGACGACGGAAAGGCCCTCGCTGCGCGTCTCGAGCGCCGAGACCCGGCTGGAGAGCGACAGGAGCAACGCATCGGCCTCGCTCGCCGGGCCGGTGTCGGCGGCGAGCGCGGAGAGCAGGGCGTCGAGGTTGCCGGTGTCGCGGCTGCCGGCGGGCGCGCCGCCCGGTGCGGTCGCAAGCCCGTTCGCCGAGGTCAGCACCACGCTGATGTCGCCCGCGCCGGTGCCGGCGAAGAGCGGCTGGCCGGGGGTGCCGTCGGCGGCGCTGCCGCTCGCCTGCGCGGTGTTGGCGAGCGCGATCGCCGAGGCCGCGATGGCGTCGAGATCGGCCTGCACGCCGGCCATCCCGGCGAGCGCGGCGGCGCGTCCGGCCATTGCCCCGCCCGAGGGCACGAAGCCCGCCCCGCCGACGGTGAAGCTGGCGGTGCCGTCGGCGGCGAAGCTCACCGCGGTCGCCTGGGCGGTGCTGCCGGTCACCAGCGCGAGCGGCGGGGTGCCCGCCAGCGTCACGTTGGCGGTGCCGTCGTCGTTGATGGTCGGCCGGATCGCGAACTCCTCGGCAAGCCCGCGCAGCGCCTTGTCGCGCGCGTCGAGCAGCGCGGCGCGCCCCGCGGTCCCGATCCGCGCGCCGGCGAGGTCGGCATTGATCTCGGCCAGCTCGCTCGCCAGCTCGTTGACGGTGAGCACCTTGGCGCTCGCCTCGGCCTGCACCAGATCCCGGCCATTGGCGAGGGTGCCGTTGGCAATGCGGAAATTGCCCGCCATCTTGCGCGCGCTCTCCAGCGCCGAGAGCCGCAGCGCCGGCTCGAGCGGATTGCCCTTGAGCTGGGTGAGCGCCGCTTCGAACTCGACGATGCCGGTAAACATGCCCGAGGTCTCGAGCGCGCTTTCGGCCTCGCGCAGGGCAAGGAATTCGGTTTCGGCGGCGGAAAAGGCCGAGGACGCGTCGCGCGCCTGGCGCTGCACCAGCGCGCTTTCGGCGCGCTCTATGATGCCGGGGCGCACCCCGCCCAGCGAATCCACCGAATTGGTGCCGATCGAGCCGGTCATCACCAGCTCGCCCTGGGTGAGGTTGCGGCGCGAGTAATCGGGGTTGGTGGCGTTGGCGATGTTCTGCGACGTCAGCTCGAGGCCGCGGCGGGTGGCGGTGAGGCCGGAGCGGCCGATGGTGAAGATCGCGGTAGGCATCAGCTGTCCCCTTCAAGAGGTTCATGGGCCGGGAGGTGTTGCGCAAGTTGCGCCTCGATACTCCGGGCAAACCCGAAGGCGCCGGAAGCCGCGGCGACTTCGGCGAAGTGTTCGTCGCGCATCGCCTCGAACTGCCTGAGCCCGCCGCCGGTGAGCGGGGTCTCCGCGGCGAAGCTGGCGGCGCGCGCGGTGGCGAGCATCCGGCGCAGCATGATCGCCTCGAAGCCCTCTGCTGCCTTGCGCAGCTCGGCGCGCTCGGCAGGCAGCGTGGAGGGCGCCGCGGCCGGGGAAGAGGAAACCGGGCGGATCACAGCACCACCATCTCGGCTTGCAGGCTGCCAGCCTGCTTCAGGCTCTCGAGGATCACCACCAGGTCCGACGCGCCCACGCCCAGCAGGTTGAGCGCATCGACGATCTCGTTCAATGATGCGGCGCCGGGCATGTAGGCGACGCGGGTCGCGGTCTCCTCGATGGTGATGTCGGTCGCTTCCTCCTGCGCGGTCTCGCCGTCGCTGAAAGGGGCGGGCTGGACGATCACCGGGTTCTCCTCGATGCGGATCACCAGCTTGCCGTGGCTGACCGCGGCCGGCGCGAGGCGCACCGCGTCGTTGATGACGACCGTGCCGGTGCGGCTGTTGACGATCACCTTGGCCGCGACCGGCGCCGGCGTGACGGCGAGCATCTCGATCTCGGCCATCAGGCCCGATCGCGTGTCGTTGCCCTGCGGCAGGGCAAGCTCGATGCTCACCCCGTCGGCGATGCTGGCGATGCCCGGATAGCGCGCGTTGATCGCGTCGCGCACCCGCGCGGCGGTGAGGAAGTCGGCCTTGTGGAGATTGAAGCGCAGGGACGGCGCGGCGTCGAAGCCGGTGGCGACCGCGCGTTCGACCGTGGCCCCGTCGGCGACCCGGCCGACGGTCGCGACGTTGACGCTGACCTGCGAGCCGTCGCGCCCGGTCACCCCGAGCCCGCCGACCGCGACGTTGCCCTGGGCCATCGCGTAGATCTGCCCGTCCGCACCGTAGAGCGGGGTCAGCACCAGCGCACCCCCGCGCAAGCTGAGCGCCTGGCCGAGAGTCGAGACAGTGATGTCGATCCGCTGCCCCGGCTTGGCGAAGGGCGGCAGTTCGGCGGTGACGATCACCGCGGCGGCGTTCCTCAGGATCGGCGAGACCCCCGGCGGCAGCGGCAGGCCCAGTCGCCCGGAGACGCCGCGCATCGCTTCGGTCACGTATTCGAGGTTGTTGTCGCCGGTGCCCTGGAGGCCGACGACCACGCCGTAGCCGGTCAGCTGGTTGGCGCGCAGCCCCTCGAACTGGCCGAGATCGCGGATGCGTTCGGCATGGGCGGGCAGCGGGATCTGCCCGGCGACGAGCGCGATCAGCAGGTAGAGGATCGGCGCGAGGATGCGGTTGCGGTTCATGGTGCGGGGCCCCCTCAGAACGGCGAGATCAGGTTGAAGAAGCGGCTGAGCCAGCCCGGCCGGCTCGCCTGCTGCACGGCGCCCTTGCCCGAATAGATGATCCGGGCATTGGCGACCTGCGAGGAGGCGAGGCGGTTGTCGCTGTCGATGTCGACCAAGCGGATTCGGCCGGCGAACTGCACCCATTCGTCTCCCTGGCTGAACATCATCTGCTTTTCTCCGACCACTTCGGCGGTGCCGTTGGGGTAGATCGCGGCGATGGTCACCGCGACCGCACCGTTGAGGCGGCTCTGCTGCGCGGCATTGCCCCCGCCGGTGAACGACCCTTCGGCCGCAGCTTTAAGGGCATCGGGGTTCAGGAAATCGAGCGGGCCGGCGGTCGGCGGGGTGATCCCGAAGCTGCCTTCGCGGGCCGTGCGCCCGGCGGTGCTCTTGGTGGTGGTGGTCGCTTCGGTGAGGATGATCGTCACCATGTCGCCCAACGCCCGCGCGCGGGTGCCGGTGACGAGGCCGGCATAGCCGCTGCCTGCCTGGAAGATCGCGCCCGCGCTGGCGGGCTGCGCGGCGGGCTGGGGCGCGGCGACTGTGAAGGGATCGCTCGGCCCGGCGGCCACCAGCGGTGCGCCCGGCGGGGGCGGCGCGGTGAAGCCGGCCTGCGGCCCGCTGCCGCCCGCGCCCATGCAGGCGGCGAGCAGCAGAGGCGCGGCAAGGATGATGGTGCGACCCTTCACCGGCGTTCTCACAGGGTCTGGTTGGCGTTGCGCAGCATCTCGTCGACCGCGCTCACCATCTTGGAATTGATCTCGTAGGCGCGCTGCGCCTCGATCATCTCGACCAGCTCCTCGACGACGTTGACGTTCGAGGCCTCGAGCATGCCCTGGCGGATCTGCCCGCGCCCGTTCTCGCCCGCGAAGCCCAGTTCGGCGGGGCCGGAGGCGGCGGTCTCGACGAGGAAGTTGTCACCGATCGCGCGCAAGCCCGCCGGATTGACGAAGCTCGCCACGGTGAGCTGGCCGAGCAGCGTCGGCTCGGCGTTGCCGGGGGTCAGTGCGCTCACCGTGCCGTCGGGGGCGATGGTGATCGACTGCGCGCCGGCGGGCACCTGCAGCGGCGGCTGGAGCGCATAGCCCTGCGAGGTGATCAGCGTGCCGTCGTTCGACAGGGTGAAGTTGCCCGCGCGGGTGAAGCCGATCTGGCCGCCCGGCGGCAGTTCCACCTGGAAGAACCCGTCGCCGTCAAGCGCGAGGTCGAGCGGGTTGCCGGTGGAATTGAGCGTGCCCTGCGTCGAGATGCGCGTGGTGCCCTGCACCTGCACGCCGGTGCCGAGGTTGAGCCCCACGGCAAAGGCGGTCTGCCCGGTCGAGGCCTGCCCCGCGACGCGCTGTTCCTGATAGGCGAGCGTGGCGAAGTCCGCGCGGTCGCGCTTGAAGCCGGTGGTGCCGATATTGGCGAGGTTGTTGGCGATGACGCGCATCCGCGCATCCTGCGCCTCGAGGCCCGTGCGGGCGACGTGAAGGGCGGAAGTGGGCATGGGTCAGGTCTCCCGAAAAGCTACAGGGGGGATTGTGTCAGCGCAGCGCCATGAGGCCGCTGCCCGCCTCGTCGAGCTCGCCTGCGGTGGCGATCACCTTGGCGCGCTGTTCGAAGGACCGCTGCGCCTCGATCATCTGGACGAGCGTGTCGGCGGTCTCGACGTTGGACATCTCGAGCGCGCCCGCTTGCAGGCGCGCGGTGGGGTCGGGGGGCAGCACTCCACCATTCGGCACCTTCAGGAAGCTGTCGATCCCCTTGGCGAGCGGGCTGCCTTCGGGGTTGACGAGCCGGATTCGGTCGATCGCCTCGGCGGCCGCATTGGGCGTAGCCGGGTCGCTCGCCAGCACCGTGCCGTCGGCGGCAAGGCTGATGCTGAAACCCGGCGGCACGGTGATCGGCCCGCCGCCCTCGCCCAGCACCGCCAGCCCCTCGCCGTTCTCGAGCACGCCCGAGGCGGCGACGCGCAGGTCGCCGCGACGGGAATAGATCTCGCCCTGGCGGTCGGGGGACTGGAAGGCGATCAGCGCCTTGCCCTCCAGCGCCACGTCGAGCGGATTGCCGGTGGGCACCACCCGCGCGGTTTTCATGTCGGCCCCGCGCACGTTGCCGCGCGCCATCGCGCGGGCCTCGAGCGAGCCGTCCATGAGCGTCGCCGGGGTGACCGCGAAGATCTCCTGGCGAAAGCCCGGCGTCGAGGCGTTGGCGAGGTTGTTCGCCACCGTCCGCTGCCGGTCCATCGCCGCGTTCATCGCGGTCATCGCGGTGTAGATCAGCCGGTCCATGGCTTACTGACGCAGGTTCAGCACGGTCTGGGAGATCTGCGTGGCAGTGTCGATCGCGCGGGCATTGGCCTGGAAGTTGCGCTGCGCGGTGAGCAGCGAGACCATCTCCTCGGCAAGATCGACGTTGGAGCGTTCGAGCGCGCCGCTGATCATCTCGCCATAGGTGCCGAGGCCCGGGTTGCCGAACACCGCCGGGCCGGAATCGCCGGTCGCCTGCCACTTGGTCTGGCCGATCGGTCGCAGTCCGTTAGGCGCGGCGAAGACCGCCAGCGCGACCTGCCCGACCGGCTGGGTGCTGCCGTCCGCATAGGCGGCGATGATCGTCCCGCGCACGTCGATGGTGACGTTGGCGAGCGGCACGGTGCCGATCGCGACCGGCACGTCGACATCGGCGGCGATGGCGGAGGTCGGGTTGCCGGCGGCGTCGACCGGGTAGGCCTGGAGGCGGTTGCCCCACGAATCCTCGAGCTCGCCCGCCGCGGTCAGGCGGAAGTTGCCGTTGCGGGTATAGGTGACATCGCCCGAGAAGGGGTTGGCGAGCGCGAAGAAGCCGTCGCCGTCGATGGCGAGGTCGAGCGCGCGGCCGGTCTGTTCGAGCGGGCCAAGCACGAAGTCCTGCGTGATTCCCGCGACGGTTGCGCCGATGCCGGGGCTGCGGCGCGGATCGGTGGCCGAGCCGGTGGCGACGAGATCGGCGAACTGCGCCGAGCTCTTCTTGAAGCCCACCGTCTCCGCGTTGGCGATGTTGTTGGCGATGACGCGAAGGTCGACCTCGGCATTCTTGAGGCCGGACAGGGAAGTGAAGAAAGACATGGCGGTATGATCCTCCGGGGTGGAAAAAAGGTCAGGCTTTTGGATTGGCGAGGCTGCGCGCGGCGGCCTCCTGCGCGGCGATCAGCCGGTCGAGCTTGGCCGAGATATCCTCGAGAGTCGCGCCGCTCTCGGTGTTCACCGACAGCGACGAGAACTGCGCCATCTGCGCCAGCATGTCCTGGTTGTCGGTCGGCTCGAGCGGGTCCTGCATGGTCAGCTGGGTCGTCAGCAGGCGGATGAAGTCGCCGCCGTCGAGCGCCCCGAGCCCGCCGCCCGTGACCTGCGAGGGGGTGTTCAATCGGTCGAGCGTGGTCTGCGCGGCGGGGGTGAGATTGGTGTTCACAGTGGTCATCACTGGCTCCTCAGGGTTTCGAGCATCAGCTGCTTGGCGGTCTGCAAGGCCTGCACGAGGTTCTGGTACTGGCGGGCGCTCTCCATGATCTCGACCATCTCGGCGGTCTCATCGACCGGGGCCTCGAAGACAAAGCCGTCCTTGTCGGCGAGCGGGTGGGAGGGATCGTGGCGCTTGGTCGGCGCGGTCTCGGCCCGCACGAGCCCGCCGGTGGTCACTCCGGCAAGGCCCGAGGCGCGGTCGAGCTCCACGGCGAAGACCGCGCGGATCGGGCGGTAGGCGCCCTCCTCGGTGGTGGACACCGACCCGGCATTGGCGAGGTTCGAGGTCGCCGCGTTCATCCGCACCATCTGCGCGCTCATGGCGCGGGTGGTCATCGAGAACAGCGTCATGGGGGTGCGTTCGGAGGGCATGGTCATTCGCCCTTCAGCGCGCGGGTGATGGTGTTGACCTTGCCGGTCACGAAGCTGAGCGTCGCCGAATAGGCCACGGCGTTTTCGGCGAAAGCGACCTGTTCGCGGGCGAGCTCGACCGTGTTGCCGTCGAGCGAGGGCATGGTCGGGCGGCGCCATACGAGGCCCGCATCGCGGCCGGCGGCGGCGCCGCGGCCCCGTGCATCGGCGAGGCGGGCCTCGAGCGCGGCGTTGAAATCGATGTCGCGCGCCTTGTAGCCCGGGGTCGCGGCATTGGCGATGTTGGACGCGATCACGCCCATCCGCTCCGAGCGCAAGGTCAGCGCCGCGCCGTGGATGCCGAAAAGTCGTTCGTTCACGCCATGGGTCTCCTGTCACCGGATGCGCCGCCATGCGGAGGACGGCTGCTGCGGAGCACCCTTATGCAGAGGGCGTGCCAAACGCCTCGCGCCGGTGAGCCGGACCCTGCCAGCACGGGGGCGCACCGGGGGCGGCGGCACGCTTTTGCCGCTTGTGCGCAGGCGTGCGGGCAAGGCCCTGCCGGGCGGCAGCGGCCCTTAATCCGGGCCCTGCCCGGCCGTCCTGCGGTGGTGCCATCACAGCCCCGGGGATTCACCATGCCGCCTACCATGTCGTCGCTGTTCGATCCCGGTGCGCTCGCCATCGTCGTTGCGGGAACGGTGCTCGCCACGGCCGCGCGCTGCGGCTGGAGAGAGTTCGGCGCGGCGCTCCGCGCGGCCGGCGGCCTCACCCGGCGCAGCTTCCAGGTCGAGGCGAACCGCAAGGCGTTGGCCCAGGCGATCACCGCGATCCGGCGCGAGGGCCGCCACCGTGCCGATCCCGCCCTGCCCCCCGACCGCGCGCTCGGGCTGATGCTCGAGACATGGCTGCGGCACGGCGCGCCTGAGACGCTCGCCTCGGTCCGCCGCGCCGAGCGCGCGCTCGACGAGGCGCGGCGGGTCGGCGCGGCGCAGGTGTTCGTCTGGGCGGGTGAGCTTGCCCCGGTGTTCGGCCTGATCGGCACGCTCTACGGCCTTACCCAGCTCAGCCCGGCCGAGGGCGCCGATGCGACCGCGACGATCATGAGCGCGGTCTCGACCGCGGTGCTGACATCTCTCTACGGGGCGCTGATCGCGCATCTGCTGTGCTTCCCGCTGGCCGGCGCGATCGAGCGGCGCGGGCTTGCCGAGGAGCAGGACCGCGAGGCGCTGGCCGACTGGTTCGTCGCGCAGATCGCACTGGGCGAGGGCGGCACGCCGGGCCAGCGCGCGCATCTGAGGGGCGTCGCATGACCCAGCTCGCCACGCAACATCGCGCGGCACAGGGGCGCGGCGGGCATGGCTGGCAGCTGATCCTCGCCGATCTCGCGCTGATCCTGTTCCTGCTCACCCTCTCGGCCCTGCCCTCGGCCGAGGCCGAGACCGGGCGCCGCCTCGCCTCCACCGACCCGCGCGAGCGGAGCCTGCGCCAGCAGCAGCGCGCCGAGGTGGCGGCGGCGCAGGCGCTGTTCCGGCCGGTGCCCGGCGGACCCGCGCTCGGCGAATGGCTCGCCGCCCAGCAGCCCGATCCGCGCGCGACGCTGACGATCTTCGCGGTCCACGCGCCGGGCCGCGAGGCGGCGGCGTGGGACAGGGCGCAGACGCTCGCCGCCGAGGCGCGCGCGCGCGGCGCGCGGGTGCGGACCATCATCACCGCGGGCGAGGCGGACGAGATCCATGCCAGCCTTGCCTACGACGCGGCCGTGCCGGGCAGCGCAGGCTAGCCCGGCACCACCCGGTTGCGGCCCTGCGCCTTGGCGCGATAGAGCGCCGCATCGGCGCGGGCGAGCGCGCTGCGCGGCTCGGCGTCCTCGGTCACTTCCGCAACGCCGGCCGAAAAGGTGATCCGCCCGAAAGGCTGGCCGGTCTCGCGGTTGACGAGCTGGCGGGCGGCCTGGGCACGCCGGATCGCGTCGAGCCGGGTGCAGGCGGTCTGCTTGTCCATGCCGTAGAACAGCAGCACGAACTCCTCGCCGCCCTGGCGCGCGACGAAGCAGGCATCGCCCGCCATTTCGCTGAAGGTCGTCGCCAGCGCGCAGAGCACGCGGTCGCCAGCGGCATGGCCGTGGCGGTCGTTGACCTGCTTGAAGTGGTCGACATCGCAGAAGGCGACGCTGAGCGGCTCGCCGCGCTCGCGCGCCTCGAGGGTGGCGGAGACCAGCTGCCGCTCGAAGGCGCGGCGGTTGGGCAGGCGGGTGAGGTGATCGACATCGGCCTCGATCCGCGCCTTGGCGAGGTTGTGCCGCAGGCGCTCGGTCTCGGCCTGGCTCCTCGCCATCGCCGCCTCGACCTGGGCGACCCGGTCGAGCATGGCGCGCGACAGGTCGAGCACCTGTGCCAGCCCCTCCGGCCCGGCCAGTGCTGCGATCTGCCCGTCGATGGCGCTGCGGTGGTCGCTCGTCTCGTCCTGCGCCGCGCGGGCGGTCTCGGCGAAGCGCAGGAGGGCATACTCGAGCTTGTCCGACAGGCTCTCGAGCGCGGCAATCCGGCCGTGCGCATCCCAATCGAGCCGCGCCAGCGTGTCGAGCCAGCGCTGGTCGATCGGCTCGCCGGCGGCCTCGCGCTGGACCAGCGCACGGGCCAGCTCGGGCTGCGATCCCGACAGCGCGCCGCAGATCGTCGCGAGGTTCTGCGCCGTCACCGCGAGATCGTGGCGGGTGACGAAGGCGTCGATCCGCGCGAGCAGCTCCCGCCGCTCGTCCCGCGCGCGGCTCTGCTCCGGGCACGCGGAGGGCGAATCGGCGCGCTCGCCGCGAGCGAAGACGGAGCGGGAGAGGTAATTGGAGCGAAAGGGCATGGAGCAGATTCAACGCCGAAGGTTTCGAGGTTCGTCCTGCATATAGCGCGTCATGCTTAAACCGCGGTCCGGCCGGACCAAGTGAAAGACCCTAGGCGGGGCTTGGCATGACCCTTGCTGAAAAAGTTCCGACGCGCCGCCCGCTGCGGCGGCGCATGACGAGGAGCGCAGACCCGTGACCATCCCTTTTCCTGCGGCTGACGGCTGGCGGTTCGCGCCGCTGGTGCTGCCGATGCTGCTGACCCTGTGCGAGCCTTCCGCGAAGGCTCAGGCCCCGGTGCCCCCGGCGGGCGTGACCGATCCGCTGGAGATCGACCGCGCGGTGGCGGCCTTCACTGGCGCGGCTGTCGGCGCGCCCGGCGGGGCGCGGCTGGCGGCGGACCGGCGGCTGCAGCTCGCCGCCTGCGCGGGGCCGCTCGCGGTCAGCTGGCACACGACGGCGCGCACTGCGGTGCAGGTCGAATGCCCCGGTCCCGGCGGCTGGCGCATCTTCCTCGCCACCAATCCCGCCGCCGGAGCGGCCGGTGCGGCCAAGGCCGCGCCTGCCGTGAAGCGCGGCGATGCGCTCACCATCGTGGTGCGCGGGCGCGGCTTCAGCGTGCAGCAGCCGGGCGAGGCGGTGGAGGCGGGCGGCATCGGCGAGTGGATCCTGGTGCGCACCAGCCGCAAGGCCGAACCCCTGCGCGCGCGGATCGAGCGGCCCGGCCTCGCCCTGGTCCCCGCCGGATGAGACGCGCCTGACGCCCCTTAAACCCGCGCCCGCGCGGCCGTTCTCCTCCGCAGGAACCCATGCAAAGGACATTCGTCATGCCCTCTGTCGAACTGAGCAAATTGCCTGGTATCGGGGCGCCGCGCGCGCTGTCCGCCAGTGAACGCGCGCAGGTCGAGCCGCGCCCCCGCCCCGCCGCCGCCACCAGCACCGGCAACAGCGCCGCGACAGGCATCAGCCTCGAGGTGACCGGCGCCGCCGAGGTCCTCGCCCCGCCGGTCGATGCCGAGCGGGTCGCGGAGATCCGCAAGGCGCTGCGCGACGGGACCTATCCGCTGGTGCCGACCCGGATCGTCGACGCGATGATCGCCGCCCAGGTCAGCCCATCGCTGCCCGTGCGGAGCTGATCCGGTGCAAGAAGCCCTCGCTCTCGGGACCCCGCTCGCGGCCAACCTGCGGCAGATGGTTGCCGTGCTGGAACGCGAGCGGCAAGCGCTTGCCGCGCTCGACGCTGACGGCCTGATCGGCGCGGCGCGCGAAAAGGAGGCGCTGTGCGACGCGCTCGCCGAGATCGGCCCGCAGGCGCTCGACGGGGAGACCCGCGGCCTTGCCGAGACCGCGCGCCGACTGAACGAGGTCAACCGCCGGGTCCGCAACCTGCTCGCCGCCAATGTCGCGGCGCGGATCGAGGCGCTGGGCGGCCCGCGTCGGCGCGCCCGCGTCACCTACGCCCCCGGCCGCGCCTAAGGGTTCCTGCCTAGGCCGGCGCATCCCGGGTCTGGCACGCGGTTTGCACCCCTCCGCCGCGAAGGGCCGCCCTGCCGGCGGCACCCCCGATCAGGTGGAGGGTCCGTGAGCCAATCTTCTTCATATCCGGTCCTGCCCAGCGGCACGATCCGCGCCGGGTTCGAGGCCGCGCGGCGCGCCCATGCCGCCGCCGGCGGGGCCATCGCGGGCGGCCCCCTGCCCGCCGCACGCCAGATCGCCGGCCCGGCCACCTCGGTCGAGGCGGCGATCGCCCAGGCGGCGCAGGCGACCAGCGTCGACTTCAACTTCCTCCTCGCCCAGGCCGAGGTCGAATCCGCGATGAACCCCGAGGCGCGCGCAGCCACCTCAAGCGCCACCGGGCTCTACCAGTTCATCGAGGGCACCTGGCTCGGCACCATGAAGCGCCACGGCCACCGCTTCGGCCTCGGCGAACTTGCCGACCAGATCGAGACGACCGCCTCGGGCAGCGCCTATGTGCTGGGCGAGGAGCGGCGCGAGGCGATCCTCGCCCTGCGCAGCGACCCGCGGATCGCCTCGCTGATGGCGGCCGCGCTCGCCGAGGACAATGCTGCGCACCTGATGCCGATCCTCGGCCGCCAGCCGAGCCATGCCGAGCTCTACCTCGCCCACTTCCTCGGCGCGGGCGGCGCGGGGCGTTTCCTCAGCGAATTGCAGGCCGATCCCGGCCAGAGCGCCGCCGCCCTGTTCGCCCGGCCCGCCGCCGCCAACCGCGCGATCTTCTACGGGCCCGACGGCAGCCCCCGCAGCCTCGCGCAGGTGATGGACGTGCTCGGCGGCAAGCTCGACCGGGCGCTGGACCGGGCGAGCGCCAATCCGAACGGGGAACGGGCGGTGCGCTTTGCGCGGGCCGATTACATGGGAACGATGGGCTTCACCCCGGCGCCCTACCTGATCGCCGACGAGGAAGTGTTCGGCCCGGGCGTGCCCCCGGCGCTGACCCAGTCATCCTTGCCCGGCGCGAGCCTGCGAGCGCCCGAGCGCAGCAGCCGCCGCGCGCCGATGTCGCAGGTGCTGGGCAGCACCTTCGGCACCGACCCCGCCGCCCCGCCGCAGGTGCGCCGCGCCTATGACCGGCTGAAGGCGTTGGGCCTGTGAGTGGACCCGTGATGACCGTCTCCCCCTCCGCCCGGTTCGGCGGCGTGCCCGGCGCGCTCGCGCTGCCGGTCGGCATCTTCGCGCTGATCGCCCTGATGGTGCTGCCGGTGCCGGCGCTGCTGCTCGACATCTTCTTCGTGCTCAACATCGCCATCTCGATCGCGGTGCTGATGGTGGCGCTGAACGCAAGGCGCCCGCTCGACTTCTCCTCGTTCCCTTCGGTGCTGCTGTTCGCGACCCTGCTGCGGCTCGCATTGAACGTCGCCTCGACCCGGGTGGTGCTGGTCCACGGGCACGAGGGCGGCGCGGCGGCGGGGCATGTGATCGAGAGCTTCGCGGCGTTCCTTGTGGGCGGCAATTTCGTCGTCGGCCTGTTCGTCTTCGCGATCCTGATGATCATCAACATGATCGTCATCACCAAGGGCGCGGGCCGCGTGTCCGAGGTCTCGGCGCGCTTCGTGCTCGATGCGCTTCCGGGCAAGCAGATGGCGATCGATGCCGACATCGCCGCCGGGCTCGTCACCGCCGACGAGGCGCGCGAGCGCCGCCGCGAGGTGACGGTCGAGGCCGATTTCTACGGCTCGATGGACGGTGCCTCCAAGTTCGTGAAGGGCGATGCGATGGCGGCGCTCCTGATCCTCGGGGTCAACATCGTCGCGGGCTTCGCCATCGGGATGATCTCCCACGGCCTTTCGGCGAGCGAGGCGGGCGAGGCCTATGTCACGCTCGCGGTGGGCGATGCGCTGGTCGCGCAGGTGCCCGCGCTGCTGCTCTCCATCGCGGCGGCCGCAATCGTGACCCGCGTCTCGGACCAGCGCGACCTTACCGGCCAGATCGGCGGCCAGTTCGCCGATCCGCGCGGCTGGCTGCCGGTGGCGCTTATCCTCGGCGCGGTCGGCCTCGTCCCCGCCATGCCGCAGGCAATCTTTCTCCCCGGCGCGGCGATCGCCGCGGCGATCTGGTGGCAGCTGAAGCGCCGCGCCGCCGCGCCGGCGCCGCTCCCCGAGCCCGCCGAGGAGCCCGCCCCTGACGCGATTGCGCTCGCTGATGTCGCCGACGGGACGCTGGTGACGATCGAACTGGGCTACGGCCTCGTCACCCTCGTCGATGCACAGCAGGGCGCGCCGCTCGTCACCCGCATCACCGGCATCAGGAAGCAGCTCTCGCGCGATCTCGGCTTCGTCCTGCCGCAGTTCCGGATCAGGGATTCGCTCGATCTGCCGGCGCAGGACTATGCCGTGCTGATGGGCGGGGTGAGCATCGCGCGCGGGGCCGTGCGCCCCGGCAAGCTGCTCGCCATCGACGCGGGCGAGGTGCGTCCCGGCCACGGCCTTGCGGGCGAGCCGACCCGCGATCCCTCCTTCGATTGCCCCGCCCTGTGGATCGCGCCCGCCGCGCGCGACCATGCCGTGGCCGAGGGCTTCCTGGTGGTCGACCCGGCCTCGGTGATCGCCACCCACGCCAACCAGGCGCTGCTTACCGAGGCGCACCAGCTGCTCGGGCCGGATGAGGTGCGCGAATGGGTCGACGGCCTCAAGACCCGTGCCCCCGCGCTGGTCGAGGCGGTCCATCCCGATCCGCTCCCGCTCGCCGCGCTGACCCGCACGCTGCGCGCGCTGATCGCCGACGGGATCGGCCTTGCCCACCCCCAGCCACTGTTCACCGCGCTCGCGCTGGCGCTTCAGAAGACCTCCGATTTCGACGCAGTGATCGACGCGGTGCGCGCCGATCTCGCCCCCCGCCTCGTCGCCCGCATCGCCGCGCCGGGGGAGGTGCTCAAGGTGGTGACGCTCGATGCCGGGCTCGAAGCGGCGATTCTCGGCGGGATGGTCGACCCCGCGACCGGCCAGCCGCTGATCGAACCCGACTGCGGCAGCATGATCGTGCGCGAGGCGAGCCGCATCGCCGATGCCGAGGGCGGGCCGATCGCGCTGATCGTCCAGCCGCCGGCGCGCCGCGCGCTCGCCGCGCTGCTCCGGCTGCGCAGCCCGCGCTGCCTCGTGCTGTCCATCGCCGAACTGCCCGCCGCCCAGCCGATCGCAGTGGTCGGCGTGATCGGCGGGGCCGACGAGGCCGCCGCCCCCGCACTCGCCCCGCCGCCGGGAGCGCAGCAGGAGCTGGCCGCATGAAGCACGATCATGCCAGCTTCGGCGCGCTGGTTCAGCCCTATTCGCCCTCGCGCGCCGAGGTCGAGGACAGGGTGCGCCGCTTCCTCCCGCTGGTCCGCCGCACCGCCTGGCACGTCCACGGGCGAGGGCGCGCCGACAGTCCGGGGGGCCTCGAGATCGAAGACCTGGTGCAGGCCGGGATCGTCGCCCTCACCGAATGCGCCCAGCGCCACGCCGGGCCCACCGAGGACGGGTTCGCCGCCTATGCCAAGATCCGGGTGCGCGGGGCGATGCTCGACGAGGTGCGCCGCGTCGCCCACGACAGCCGGACGGCGCGGGCGAAACGCAGCGTCTACGAGCGGGCGCTCGCGACCTTGCGCGGGACGCTCGGCCGCGAGCCGAGCCGCGCCGAACTCGCCCGCGCAATGGAGGTGAGCGACGCCGAACTCCTCGCCATCGAGGCCTCGGGCGTCCGGCTCACCCCGATTGACGACGCCTATGACGAGACCAGCCTCGCCTTCGCCAGCGCCGATCCCGATCCCTTCGAGGCGCTGTGCGCGGCGGAGGACCGCGAGCGGCTGATCGCGGCGATGGTGAAGCTGCCCGACCGGCTGAAGCTGATCCTCCAGCTGTTCTTCGTCGAGGAACTGAACCTCACCGAAATCGCCGCCGTGCTGGAGGTCAGCGTGCCGCGCGTCCACCAGCTGCGCGCCAAGGCGCTTGCCGACCTGCGCGCGCTGCTCGAGGCGGAGGGCTGAACCGCGCCCCGCGCGCTCCCCCGCCCGATTGCAGGCTGGCGGAGTGCCGCGAGCTTGCTAGGGATGCCGCAAGGCGGCGCAGGGGGCGACCGCGCCGGAGGGGGAGGCCACCGCAACCGGGCCATGCTGCGCACCGTCACCAACAATTTCGCAGGGCTGACCCTTGCGGGCGTGGCGCTCGCGTGGTTCTGGCCCGCCGGCTTCACCTGGATGACCGACGGGCGGATCGCTGTCGCCGGTCAGCCGCTGCTGAGCCTTGCGCTCGGCACGATCATGCTGGCGATGGGCCTGACCCTGACCTTCGAGGATTACCGCGGGCTCCTGAAGCTGCCGCGCGCCTTTGTCGCGGGGGTGGCGCTGCAATACACGGTGATGCCGCTGTCGGGTTTTGCGGTGGCCAAGCTGCTGGGGCTGGAGCCGGGGCTGGCCGTGGGCCTCATTCTGGTGGCCTGCTGCCCGGGCGGCACGGCGTCGAACATCGTCACCTACATCGCGCGCGGGCACGTGGCGCTGTCGGTGGCGATGACCATGGCCTCGACGCTTGCCGCGGTGGTGCTGACCCCGCTGCTGACGGGGTGGCTGGCGGGGGCCTATGTCGAGATCGACCGGCTCAACCTGCTTCTCAACATGATCGCGGTGGTGCTGGTGCCGGTGGTGGCGGGCACGCTATTGAACCGCCTGTTCCCGCGCGCGGCCGAACGCGTGAACGCGGTGCTGCCGCTGATCGCGATCGTGCTGGTGGTGCTGATCGTGGGCGGGATCGTCGGCGGCTCCAAGGCGCAGATCATGGAGCACGCCGGGGTGCTCTTGCTGGCGACCTTCCTGCTCCATTCATTGGGCTTCGGGCTCGGCTATGGGCTGGCCCGCATGCTGAGGCTGGACGAGATCGCAGCGCGGACAATCAGCATCGAGGTGGGAATGCAGAATTCCGGCCTCGGTTCGGGCCTCGCCAAGACCCCCGCCTTCGCCGCGCAATTCGCCAATGCCACGCAAGCCGCCCTCGCCCCCGTCCCGGCGGCGATCTCGGCGGTGTGGCACGTGCTGATCGGGAGCCTACTGGCGGGGTTCTGGCGGCGGCGGGGTTAGCCGCAAGCTACGAGAATTGGCCCCGCTTCGGCCCGAGATAGCCAAACAGATAGGCCCCCACCTTCCGCATCTGGATTTCCTCGCTGCCCTCGGTGATCCGGTAGCGGCGGTGGTGGCGGTAGATGTGCTCGAACGGCTTGTGCCGCGAATAGCCGATGCCGCCGTGGACCTGCATGGCGCGGTCGGCCGCCTCGCACACCAGCCGGTTCGCCCAGTAATTGCACATCGAGACCTTGTCGGAGATGGTCCGCTCGATCTCCTCGTGGGGCATGTTGTCCATCTCCCACGCGGTCTTGAAGATCAGGAGCCGCAGCATCTCCGCCTGCGTCGCCAGCTCCACCAGCGGGAACTGGATCGCCTGATTGCGGGCGAGCTCCTCGCCGAAGGGCTTGCGCTCCCGCGCGTATCTCACGCTCTCGTCGATGCAATAGAGCGCCGCGCCGCAGCTGCTCGCCGCCTGGCGGATGCGGTTCTGGTGGACGAAGCTCTGCGCCAGCGCGAGGCCGCGGCCTTCCACGCCGAGGATCGCCGAGTCCGGCACCCACACGTTCGTCACCGAGAGGCGCGGGTGGTCGGTGGGCATGTTGAAGGTCCACATCCACTCCTCGATTGTAAGGCCCGGCGTGGGGTTGGGGACGAGGAAGCAAGTGATCCCGCTCGCATCCCCCGCGCTTCCGCCCGTGCGCGCGAACATCGCGCAGTGGGTGGCGACGTGCATCCCGGTGATCCACATCTTCTCGCCGTTGATCAGCCAGCCGTCGACGCCGTCGCGCGTCTCGCGCACCGCGTGCGTCTCCATGTGGGTCGCATCCGATCCGTGGTGCGGTTCGGTGAGGCCGAAGGCGACGCGCCGGGTGCGCTCGAAGCCGCCGAGGATGAATTCCTGCTTCTGTTCCTCGGTCCCCCACTGGTCGAACATGGCGACGAAGGGGAAGTTGCCGACGATCGAGTGTTCGTTCTGCAAGTCGTTGTGCAGCCCGAGGCCCTGCCGCGCAAAATGCTCGCGGATCACTGCCATCCAGAGGTTGCTGCCGTCCTTCCCGCCGTAACGCTTGGGGGCGGAGAAGCGCCAATGCCCGGCGGCGTCGGCGCGGCGGGTGGCCTCTTTCAGAAGCTCGTCCCACTCGTGCCGGGGCAGCCCGCCCGCTTCGAAGTCCGTGCGCGCATATTCGCGGCGGTGGTCGAAGAAGCGGATGTTGTCGTCCTGCTGCTCCAAGGGCTTGATCTCGGCGGCGATGAAGGCGTCGAGTTCGTCGAGATAGGCTTGCAGGTCGGCGGGGATGGCGAAGTCCATTAGTCGAGCACCTCTGTTGATTCGCTCCACAAGGCCCGAGCCACTGCGAGCGCCGGATATTTCGGGGAGTCGGTTTCCAGCTTGTCGAGCGCGTCCCGTCTGAGGCGCGGGATCGTCGGATCTGTCATCATTGACCGTTTGCCTGACAAGAAGTCGTCGGCCAGTTCCTTGTCAGATACGCGTGGGCAGATCGCATATTCGCGGGCCAGAATGCCAAGCGCGTTGCGGGCCACGGCAAGCTGGAAGCGGTCGTGACCCTCGAGGCGATCCTTGATCGAAGCAAGCCATTCAGAAACGGCGGTCGCGATTTCTCCCGTCTGAGCCTCGCCGAAGAACAGATATTCGTCGGGCATTCGCACCTTTGGCGTGATGCCGTCGGCAAGTGCATCCTCTTCCAGCAGCAGCAGCAGGTCCAATTCCTGCTCGCTGGTCCGGCGCGAGATCACCACACGCTCCAGCATCCGGTCAGCGCCGGAGCGCCATTGCGCCGCCATCTTGAGGCAGCCGAGCGCCCACCACACGGTGCGATAGATCGTCCAGAAACGGAAGCGGGCGGGGTCGATGGTGACCCCCGCCTCGGCTTCATAGGCGGCAATGTAGTCTGCGATAGAGCCCAGCCCCAGCGCGGGACGGTCGTAACGGGCGAAGCGCCACACGGCCATGCAGCCGAACGCGAGGTCCTCATGGGGGTCGCCGAAATGGGCGATCTCCCAGTCGAGCACGCCGGTGAGGGTCGAGCTCTCCACCAGCAGATTGCCCATGCGGTAGTCGCCGTGGTTGAGCACGGGTTCGACCTCAGGCGGGCGATTGTCCTCCAGCCACCTGAGGCCGAGCGCGATGATCGGGCGATCCCCGCCTGCGTCCATGAACTGCGCTTTGAGGTTGGCAATCGCGGCGCGGTAGTCCATCACCGGCACGCCAGCGGGCACATCGGCCTGCCGCAAGGAATGGATGCGCGCCAGATCGCGGGCGATGCCGCGCAGCAGTCCGTCGGGATCATCGCACGCCAGAACCGCCTTGGGATCAGCGGTTCCCGGCAGCGCGCGCATCACGAAGCCCGAGCCGAGCCCGTCCGCCTCCTCCAGCACCGCCACCACTTCCGGCGCGGTCACGCCCTTGGCGCGCGCCGCCTCGATCAGCGCGGCCTCGGTGGCGTGCCCGTAATCCCGCCCCTCCATGAAGGCGAGGCTCGGCGCGCGGCGCAGGACGAAGGGCGCCCCTCCGCACACGAACCGCCAGCTTTCCATCATCGCCCCGCCGGTCAGCCGCTGCGGCTCCCCCGTCAGCGCGCCCAGCCCGGCGCGCGCGCACACCCGGCCGAGCCCGTCACGCAGAACGGCGATGTCGATCATTCCCCGGCCCGCTCCCCGAAAGCCGCTTTCCTACCGGGCCGGCGCCTGTCAGCCTCCGCCCGCGGCGCGGGCGGCCGATGGTTCGGGCGCAAGTTGATGCGCCGAAAACCCCCGCCCCCGTATGAACTAACTCAACAAGCTCAGGCGAATCGGGAACAGCCCGCCCCCGATCCGCCCTTGCGTCGTAGGACGTCAGGCGGGAACGTTGTCCTTCTTGACGGTGATCACCTGCGGATAGGTGAACTCCTTGAGGCCTTCCTTGCCGTATTCGGCGCCGAAGCCCGACTGCTTGTGCCCGCCGAAGGGCGCGAAGGGTGAGAGGTGGAGGTATTCGTTGACCCACACCGTCCCGGTTTCGAGCTGCTCGGCGATCTCCACGCCCTTGTCCGGGTTGCCGGTCCAGACCGCACCGGCGAGCCCGTATTCCGAGTTGTTGGCGCGCGCGATGACTTCTTCTTCGGTCGAGAACTTCATCAGCGGCATGACCGGGCCGAACTGTTCCTCGGCGACGATCCGCGCGTCCTCGGGCGGGTTGTCGAGGATGGTCAGCGGCACGAAGTAGCCCGTGCCCGAGGGATCGACATTGCCGCCGAGCAGGAACTTGTAGCCGTTTGCCTTGGCATCCTCGATCAGTTCGAGCACGCGTTCGTACTGCTTCTTGTTCTGGATCGGGCCGACCCCGGTGCCCTGCTGGCTGCCGTCACCGACCTTCACGGTCTTGGCATATTCGACGATCGCCGCGGAGAGCTCGTCATAGATATCCTCGTGGATATAGACGCGCTTGGCCGCCACGCAGATCTGCCCGGCATTGGAGAAGCTCGACCAGAACAGCTGTTCGGCGACCTTCTTCGGGTCCGCATCGGGGAGCACGATCGAGGCGTCGTTGCCGCCCAGTTCGAGCGTGATGCGCTTGAGATCGGCCGAGGCGCCTTCCATGATCTTCTTGCCGGTCGCGGTCGATCCGGTGAAGGTGATCTTGTCGATATCCGGGTGGCTGGTGATCATCGGCCCGAGGTCATCCTCGCCGGTGATGATGTTGACGACGCCCGGGGGCACCACGCCGGCGATCAGCTCAGCGATGCGCAGGGTGGTGAGCGGGGTGAAGGGCGAGGGCTTCAGCACGATGGTGCAGCCCGAAAGCATCGCAGGCACGATCTTCTGGATCGCCATCATGACAGGGAAGTTCCACGGCACGATGCCGCCGACCACGCCCACCGGCACACGGCGCACGCGGTGGAGGCGGGTGTCGTCGTCCTGCACCACTTCCTCATCGAGGCTGAGGGTGGACTGCGCCGCCGCCATTCCGGCCGCGCCGTAAATCTCGCCGCGGGCCTGTTCGTGGGGCTTGCCCTGCTCGCTGGTGAGAAGGCGATAGAGCTCTTCCGCATTGGCCTTGATCGTGCCCGAAATCGCCATGATCGCGGCGCGGCGTTCCTCGATGGGGGTTTTCTTCCAGGTCTTGAACGCCTCGCGCGCGGCGGCGACCGCGCGGTCGAGCTCGGCCTTGCCGCAGGCGGGCACCTGCCCGATCACCTGCTCGTTCGCGGGGTTGACGACATCGAGCCAGCGGTCGGTGGCGACCATCTCGCCGCCGATGAGGTTCTTGTATTGGGTGACCATGTTGGTTCCTCTCTAACGAAGTGGGGGGACTCGTCTCTCTCCCCCTCAGGTTGGCGCGCCCGATCGGAAAACGCAATCGCTTTGCCCGGGGCGATAGCGGGCGGGCGCAAGCCCATCACCTGATGATTGCGCTATCCGCGCACCGGCCTATGGAGGCCCGCGAGAGACGACGAGAGGAGCCCTGCCGCATGACCACGCCCCGCCCCGACCTGGTGATCTACGGCAGCCCCGTCTCGCCCTTCGTGCGCAAGGTCGCGGGGGTGTGCATCGCCAAGGGCGTGCCCTACGATGTCGAGCCGATCAACGTCTTCGATCCGCCGGCCTGGTTCCGCGACATCTCGCCGATGCGGCGCATCCCCGTGCTGCGCGACCGCTCGGTGGCCGAGGAAGGCGTCGCCGGCACCATCGCCGACAGTTCGGCGATCTGCGCCATGATCGAGAGGAAGCACCCCGACCCCGCGCTCTACCCGGCCGAGCCGATGGCGCTGGGCGAGGCGCTGTTCATCGAGGAATATGCCGACACCGCGCTCGCCGCCGCCGGGGGCCTCGGCATCTTCCGGCCGATCTTCTTCGCGGTCTCCAAGGGGGAGGAGCCCGATCTCGCCAAGGCGCGCGAGGCGTGGAACGTCCAGCTGCCGCCGATCTTTGACGTGCTCGAGACGCGCCTTGCCGGCCGCACCTTTTTCGCCGGGGAGGCGCTGTCGATCGCCGACATCACGGTCGCCTGCGTGCTGATGCAGGTGTCGCTCGTGGCCGAGACGCCCCTCGATAGCTGGCCGCGGCTCGCCGCGCATTTCGCCGGACTGGTCGCCCTGCCCGCCCTCGCCCAGCCCTACGCGGCGGCGGAAAAGGTCATCCGCAGGGCCTTGCCGACCCGCTTCGACCTGACCTAAGCCCCTCATCCCACACGGCGAGCAGCGAACAGGCGACCAGCATGGCCAGCGAATGGTGCATCGGGATCATCGGCGGATCGGGCCTCTATGCCATCGACGGCATCGAGGACGCGCAGTGGATCGCGATCGAGACGCCCTGGGGCGATCCTTCGGACGAGATCCTGTGCGGGACGCTCGGCGGAGTGAAGGTGCGCTTCCTCCCCCGCCACGGGCGCGGCCACCCGATCACCCCGACCGAGCTCAACGCCCGCGCCAACATCGACGCGCTAAAGCGCGCCGGCTGCACCGACATCCTCGCGATCAGCGCGGTGGGCAGCTTGCGCGAGGAGCTCGAGCCGGGGCGCTTTGCCGTGGTCGAGCAGTTCATCGACCGGACGATCCACCGCCCCTCGACCTTCTTCACCAGCGGCTTCGTGACGCACGTCTCGATGGCCGATCCCGTGTGCCCGCGCCTTTCCGAGATGGCCGCGCAGGCGATCGCCGCTGCCAAGGGCAAGGTCGCGGTCGGCGCGACCTACCTCGCCATGGAGGGCCCGCAATTCTCGACCCGCGCGGAAAGCCGGATGTACCGGGCCTGGGGCGCCGACGTGATCGGCATGACCGCCATGCCCGAGGCCAAGCTCGCCCGCGAGGCAGAGCTGCCCTACGGCCTTGTCGGCATGGTCACCGATTACGACTGCTGGCGCGAGGGGGAGGCGGTCGACGTCGCCGAGGTGATCCACCAGATGCAAGCCAACGGCGCGCTCGCCCGGGCGATGGTCAAGAACTTCATCGCCGCCCTCCCCGAGGAGCGCGAGCCCTCCCCGATCGACACCGCCCTCGACGACGCGGTCATCACCGCCCCCGACGAGCACGATCCCGCCCTGATGGCGAAACTCGACGCGGTCGCAGGGCGGTTGTTCGGGTAACCGGGCGCGGGGCGAGCCGGCACCGACGCCCGTTGCCCAGAGCACGAATATCGCGCGGACGGGGGATCGCACGGATCAGCGCGCGCGTGCAGAGGCGACGCGGCGGGCGTGGCTAGGCCTGCGCGGCGCTATCGGCGAGGGCCTGCGCGGTCTTGTAGTCAGGCTTGCCGTTGTTGAGGCGCAAGGACCTGTCGGTGAAGAGATAAAGGCGCGGGATCTTGTATCCGGCAAGTCCCGCGCGGGCATGGGTGTCGAGCGCGGCCTGATCGACCTCGCCCTCGGGCTGCACGACGGCCACCACCTTCCTCCCGAATCGCGGGTCCGGAAGGCTCACCACCCGCACGTCCTTCACCGCAGGGTGGCCGAGCAGCACCGCCTCGACCTCCTCGGGGAAGACCTTTTCGCCCCCGGTGTTGATGCACATGTTGTCGCGGCCGATGAATTCGAGGGTGCCGTCCGCCGCCCAGCGTGCGCGGTCGCCGGTCATCAGCCAGCGCTGGCCGCCGATGACGGGGAAGGTGGCCGCGTTCTTCGCGTCCTCTCCGAGGTAGCCGAGCGGCAAGGGACCGGTGCGCGCGACGATGCCGACCCCCTCGGTGCCTGGGGGGATCTCGTTCAGCTGTTCGTCAAAGAGCTTGGTCTCGCGGCCCGGCAGCGGCTGGAACTTGCCCCCGCCGCTGCTGCCTTGTGCGGTGGTAATCACGATCCCGGTGCCCGAGCTTTCCGACGAGCCGAGCGCGTCGACGATCATCAGCGAAGGGTGATGGGCAATCAGGCGCTGCTTCAAGGCGGGCGAGAACACCGCGCCCGAGGACGTAATGCTCCTGAGGCTTGCCAGCACCTCGCCCGCATCGCCGCGCGCGTCCAGCCGGTCGGCGAGCGGCAGGGCGAATGCGTCGCCGACGATGAAGATGCCGCGCGCGCCGAGGCGCCGCACCTCGTCGAGCGCCAGGTCGGCATCGAACTTCGGCCCCGGCAGCAGCGCCAACGTGCCGCCCTTGAGCAGGTGGATGAGCGCGGTGAACTGCCCCGCCCCGTGCATCAGCGGCGAGAGCAGCAGGAGGGGCGATGGGCTCGCCGGGTGCTCGGGGCCGATGCGCGCGGCCTCGGCGACCTGCTCCTCGAGGCTGGCAACCACCAGCGGCGGGGTGCCCAGCGGTCGCTGCCAGATGCCGATGTTGAAGGCCTGCCACGCCTCAGCCATCGGCCACATCACCGCCTTGGGCATGCCGGTGGTGCCCCCCGTGGCGGTGAGGAACAGCGCGGCGGGATCACCGTGGGGGGCGAAACCCTCGAGAACCGGGGTCGCGCACAGCGCCGCCCAATCCTCGCTCCCTACGTCGACGGTCAGCGCACCCCGGGGCATGGCCTCGCGCGCGGTGGCGGCGAAGTCGCTCTCGGTGAACAGCGCCTTGAGGCCGAAGCGGGTGAAGATGTCGGCGAGCTCGCGCGTCTTGTAGTGATAGTTGACGTTGACCGGCACCACTCCCGCCTTGGCGCAAGCGAACCATGCGAGCATGTAGTCGGGCGTGTTTCGCAGCATCTGCCCGGCGATGTCGCCCGGCTTCAGCCCGCGCGCCATGAGGCCGGCGGCGATGGCATCGCTGAGCGCGTCGAGCGCGCCCCAGGTGATCACCCGCTCCCCATGCACCAGCGCCGGCCGCTCGGGCGGAATCGCCGCCGCCAGGGCCTTCAGCACCAACCCGAAATTCGCGCCCGCAAACACCATTCGCCGCACCTCTCCTTGTCACTTTCGCTAGCCCCTGCGGCCCCTGCATTCCCCTACGTAAATGATGAGGACTTTGCCGGAAATTGCGCTAGGCTGGCCCGGCGGGGGAACAATGGAGAGGAGAGAGGCTGACAATGGCCCACAATGTTGTCGAATTGCGCACGCCGCAAGGCCGCGAATCCCTTGAGCAACTGCTCAATTCCGTGACGATCACCTGCCCCGAGGACATCCACGATGCCGCCGTAAATCTCGCGCGAATCGCGCAGGAGCGGGGGATGCAGATCGCGGTGTGCGACGACATTTCCTCGAAGGAGCCGATGGTCGATGCCGACGGCACGATCCTCAACGCCGACATCTTCCGCTGGCTCGACGACGGCGCGCGCTGGTGGGAGGACCACCGGCTGGCGCTCCACTCCCCCTTGCCGCGCGCCTGCCGCTACGAGAGCGAACCCTTCTGGGTCAACGCGCGCGGCTTCAATACCCGCTGGCGCAACCACTACCTCGCCGAGATCGACCTCGCCGATTTCGAAAAGCGCGCGCTGTGCAAGGCGGCGATCGTGATCCCGACGCACCTGCCCTTCGGCCAGATCAGCGCGTCGAGCTTCATCTCGATGGACCGAGACAAGGAGGACCTATCGGCCGAGTTCGCCGAATACGGCGCTCTCTTCGCGATGGTGACGCGGTGCTTCGTGGCGGGCTACGTGCAGGCCCATCGCACCAAGCGGCGGATTCCCTCGGACTGCGTTTTGTCGAAGCGCGAGGTGGAGTGTCTGCGCTGGGCGGCGATCGGCAAGACCGACAAGGAGATCAGCATGATCCTCAATCGCTCGCACGCCACGATCCGCTACCACATCCATCGCGCGGGCGAAAAGCTCGACAGCGTCAACCGGGCGCAGACGATCTTCAAGGCAGGGCAACTGGGGTATCTCGGGGCGAGTGATTGATTCGCGGGGTCGCCTCCGCGGGAGGCTTGAATTGCGACCTCGCCTCCGCGGGGTCGTCCTCGGTGCTGTTTCCTTCGCTTCGCGCGCGCGCTCGCGGCCCTGCGGGCCGAACCAGCGCTTTGAAACCCCCGTCCCGCAAGGCGGGAGGGGGGTGAGACTTGGCGGCTTGCCGCCCAGTCGCAGCGGGGTGGGCCTGCGCCAGCGGCCACGTGCGAGGCCTTTGGCCTCGCCCCATCCCCGGCCCCTCCCGAAAGCGGGAGGGGAGGCCTCACCCCAGCTTCCGCAGCGGCTCCGAGCCGTCCCAGTCCGCGCCGGCCGCCCTGATCATGCCGAACAGGTCCGGCCCGTCCCTGGCCTGCTGGAGAATTTCCACCAGCGTCCCCGGCCCGCCACCGGCATCGACATAGATCACCCGGCTCGTCCCGAAGGTCCCTTCCAGCACCACCTCGGACCCGGCCGCGTCGCAGACGCGCCGGGCCTCCTCCAGATCATCGACCAGAATGCATACGTGGTGGAGGCCGTTGCCGGTCGATCCGTAGTCCCCGCGATAGATCGACGGGTGCTCGTCGCGCGGGCGGATCAGTTCGATCTGGAGGTCGCCCCAATAGGCGAGCGCGAGGTCGAACACGGCCTCGGTCGGCTCGCCCCGATACTTCATGCCTTCGAGGTGAATGCCCTCGAGAAGGAAGAACGGCCCCACCCCCATCACTTCGGTCCAGTGCCGCAGCGCCGCGTCGAAATCCTCCGGCACGAAAGCGAGCTGCATCACGTCGCCCAGGGCAGCCAGCTTGCCGCTTATGCCCATGTTCCTCTCCAATCCGATAGGGTGCCGCACGGCCCAAGCTGTGTGATATTCCTTCGGGAAGACACTGCACAAAGTGCGAGGACGAGGGACGGGGGCCCCCCCGCATGAGGACCGGACACACCCGATGAACGAGATCAAGGACGTCGCCCGCGCGGATCGCTGCCCGGGGCTCAGCTACACCGACATGCTCAACGGCGACACCCGCCGCCCGCCCGACTACCTCTTCGAGGAATCGCATATCGAGATGGGCGACGATCCCCTGCCCGTCGCGCCCTATATCTCGGAGGATTTCGCGCGGGCCGAACGCGAGAAGATGTGGCCCAACGTGTGGCTCTTCGCCGCGCGCGAGGACGAGATGCCCGATCCGGGCGACACCGTGGTGTTCGACATCGTCGGCAAGAGCTTCCTCCTGATCCGCCAGAAGGACGGGAGCGTGAAGGCCTTCTACAACGCCTGCCTCCACCGCGGCCGCAAGCTGCGCACCGAGGGCGGCCAGTCGGTCCAGCTGCGCTGCCCCTTCCACGGCTTCACCTGGCGGAACGACGGGTCCCTGAAGGAAATCCCCTGCGCCTGGGACTTCAAGCATCTCGAGGGCAAGGACATGGCCCTCCCCGAGGCCCGCGTCGAGCTGTGGCAGGGCTTCGTGATGCTCACCGAGAACCACGCCCTGCCGGACTTCAAGACCTGGCTGGGTCCCGCCGCCTCGCATTACGAGCGGTATGACTTCGAGAACCGATACACCGGGATGTGGGTGCAAAAGCGGATCCCGGCCAACTGGAAGGCCACCGCCGAGGCCTTCATGGAGGCCTGGCACTCGGTCACCACCCACCCGCAGCTGCTCGCCTTCCTCGGCGATGCCAACACGCGCTACGACCTGATCGGCGACCACTTCAACCGCGCGATCACGCCCTCGGGGGTGCTCTCCCCGCACGTGAAGGGCAAGAACTCCGACTACGTGCTCGAGAAGATGAACGAGTTCTCGGGCGGCGCGGAGGCCTCGACCAATCGCCGCTTCAACGCCTCCGGCACGCCCGAAGGCTATGATCCGACCGATCCGCTGGGCGCGCGCAAGGTGCTCGCCGAGGCCGGACGGCAGGGCTTCGCGGCGCAGTACGGCTACGACTATTCGGACGCCGCCGACACCGAAATCCTCGACAACTTCACCTACAACATCTTCCCCAACTTCGCGCCGTGGATCGGCTTTCTGCCAACGCTGGTCTATCGCTGGCTTCCCGGCGATACGCCGGACTGGTGCATCATGGAGATCCGCCTCCTCTTCCCCACCCCCAAGGGCGAGGCGCGGCCGCGCGCGGTGGAGATGACCTACATTCCCGACGACGAACCCTTCGCCTGGGCCGCCGACAAGATGGGCCCGCAGCTCGCCAACGTCTTCGATCAGGATATGGCCAACCTTCCCTATGTGCAGGAGGGGATGAAGGCGATGCGCGACGGGCTGATGGAACTCGGCCACTATCAGGACAGCCGGGTGCGGCATTTCCAGACGACGCTGATGAAATACGTCAACGGGGAGCTGCCGGGCTGATCGGACCCTTGCGCCCGACCTGTCCTTCGTCATTGTAAGGAGCCGAAGTCGACGCGGCCATCGATGGACGAACCGTGCCACGAGCGGAACCGTTGGGCCATGGATTGCTTCGCTCCGCTCGCAATGACGAACTGATGGGTTTTTCCGGATGACCTTCTCCTTCGACCTCACCGGGCGCACCGCGCTCGTCACCGGCGCGTCCTCGGGCCTCGGGACCCGCTTCGGGCGCATCCTTGCCGCGAGCGGCGCGCGGGTCGCGCTCGGCGCGCGCCGGGCCGAGCGGCTGGCGGCGCTGGCGGGCGAGATCGGCCCCTCGGCCGCCGCGGTCACCATGGACGTCGCGCGCGAGGCGGACATCGTCGCCGGCTTCGACGCCACCGAGGCCGCCTTCGGCTTCCCGGTGGACACCGTCATCGCCAATGCGGGCGTGGACGGTGCAGGGATGGCGACCATCATCTCGGAAGGAGAGATCGAGCAGACCCTCGCGATCAACCTCAAGGGCGCGATCCTCACCGCGCGCGAGGGGGCCAAGCGGATGATGGCGCAGGGCGTCACGAACGGGAGGATCGTCCTGATCGCCTCGATCACCGCCACCGAGCCCTCTCCCGGCCTGGTCGCCTATGCCGCCTCGAAAGCGGGCGTGGTACAGGCCGGTCGCACGCTGGCGCGCGAATGGGCGCGGGCCGGAATCTGCGTCAACACCGTCTCCCCTGGCTACATCCGCACCGCGATCAACGACGACTGGTTCGACACCGAGGGCGGCAGGAAGCAGATCGCCCGCTTCCCCAGGCGCCGGCTGATGGGCGAGGAGGGATTGGACGCAATGATCCTGTTCCTGTGCTCGGACGCGGCCGAGTTCGTCACCGGCGCGGACTTCGTGCTCGACGACGGGCAAACCCTTTAGCGGTCGGGCGTGTTCGGAAGGCACGGGTTTCTCGCCGGGAGCCGGCTTTCTCAAGCCGACCCCGCAGCGGGCCACCGATCGGCAAGAATGGATGGACCGTCTGCCCCCTTCGGCCGTATCGCCCGGCACGCCTTCCGCCCGCCTGGTTCCTGCGGGCTTGTCGCGTGCACATGGAGATCGCTCGAATGAAACTCGTTCTGCTGCTTGCCGCCGGTATGCTCGCTCCGTCCGCTGCGGCGGCCTGTGACAATACTGCGAATTGGCGGCTCATGTATGTCAATGGCCCCGATGGCGAGCCGCTTGCCGGCAAGCTGGAGGCGCTCCTGGCAGCGCTGCGGCGCGGAAGTCCTGTCCGGGTCGCATGGGGCGAGGCGGCCGAGACCGGGGCTTGGTCGGTCGAGGAGTTTGCCGCCACGACATTCGTCAACATCATGGCGGGTCGCGACGTGGTGGCGCAAATCGAACCGGCATTGATCCAGTCGCACTACACCGACGCTGCGCGCGCAGGGTTGCGATTGCCTATGACCGAATGGCACGCGACAATAGCCACCACCGGACGGTTCGAAGCGGTCATGCTCGATCGCCGGAGCGGTGTCCAGCAGCGACACCTCGTGCAGCGAACCACCGTCCATTGGTTCGCTTTGGCGCCTGACCCGGCCTGCGACGAGCGTCCTTCGGTCGACCTTGCGCCGCCGGGCAGGGGCAACCGGATCGATCAGGACGAGAGATTTGGCGGCGAGTGACCATGCCGCCGGGAAAGCCGCCTTCCGCTATCCCGCCCGATCCTGGTCATCCTGACCTGTAAAGCCGCTTCCCGAATGCGGTCGCCGCTCAGGCTGCGCGGGCGTGCCCGGCGATCTCGCCCGCGATGCGCGGGACGAGCGCGCTTGGCAGGTCGTGGCCCCACCCGGGGATCGTCACCAGCCTTGCGCCGGGGATCGCGGCCGCGGTTGCCTCGCCGCCGGCGAGCTTGACGAGCGGGTCGGCCTCGCCGTGCAGCACCAGTGTCGGCACCCGTACCCCGGCGAGGCGCGCGGTGCGGTCGCCGTCGTCGATGATCGCGGCGAGCTGGCGCGGAAGCCCCGCCGGATAGACCGAGCGCCGCACGCCCTTCAGCACCTTCTCGCGCTGGACCTCGGGATCGAAGGGGTAGCCCGGGCTGCCGATATTGCGCGCGATGTTGAGCCCGTGCGCGACCACCGTCTCCTCGTCGAGTGCCTTCAGCGGCGCGGTGAGCGCCTCGATCGCGTGCTTCTCAGCCTGGGGAAGCCTGCTGCTGCCGGTGGTCGACATAATCGAGGTGAGGGTGAGGAGGCGCTCGGGGTGGTGGATCGCCGTCAGCTGCGCGATCATCCCGCCCATCGAGGCGCCGACCACATGCGCGCGCGCGATGCCCAGCGCGTCCATAAGCCCGATCCCGTCATCGGCCATGTCGCGCAAGGTGTAGGGCACGCGCGCCGGGAACCCGAGCTTCTTGCGCAGCACCTGCATGGCGGGCTTGGGCGCGCGCTGCCCTTCCATCTTCTGGCTCAACCCGATGTCGCGGTTGTCGTAGCGGATAACCCGGAAGCCCTCGCCGACCAGCACCTCGACCAGCTCGTCCGGCCACAGGGTGAGCTGTGCGCCGAGCCCCATCACCAGCAGGATCACCGGCCGCGCGCGATCGCCGTGGTCCTCGTAGTAGAGTTCGATGCCGGTGTTGGGGGTGACGATGGTGGGCATGGGTCGGTCGGGTCCTCTCCTCGCGGCCCGCCGGTCACTTCCAGACGGGTCCGCGGATATCGAAGCCGCGCGCGTCCAATTGGTCAAGCACCCCACCCTCCTCCGCCAACACCCGCAAGGGCACGACGGCAAGGGTTGTGCCGCTCGCCGCACTCGCCTCGGCGATGCGCTGGGTCCAGATGGTCCTGAGTTCGCTGCCGAGCGTCTCGTCCGCCCAAGGCCAACACTTGCCGAGTGCCCCTTCGAGCGGGTTCGCCATCACGGCGGGAATTGCGTATCTCCGCCAGTCGCTCGCACGCTGCTCCACGATGCCGGGGCCGGCCTCGACCGCGTCCATCGCCGCCATCAGGCAGGGGATGTGCGCCGTGGGCGACGCATCGGCAAGGTTGTCGATGATGTCCTCGCCCCTCAGGGTCGCGGCGCGGTTGATCGGCACGTCGGCCTTCTCGGCGGCGTCCTTGACGACGTCCGAGACCTCGCGCGCGGTGTCGCGGTTGAAGCGCAGCTGTTTCCTCAGCATCTCGAAGGAGGAGAGGAGGAAGGACTGGCGCGAATAGTCCTCCCCGTGCGCGATGCCGAGCGCGGCAAGGCGCTGCCACTGGGCGGGGCTGAGGTATTGGCTCGCCACGGTCTTGTCGGGGAGTTTCGTGAACTTGCCGCCGGAGAACATCAGCCGGAAGATGTCGCCCGGCGAAATCTTCGGCCGCGCGCCGAGGATCACGCGGTCGGCCTCGCGGGTGGCCTCCTCGAGCCGCGCGGGCTGCCAGGGGGTGCTCTCGGGGATCGCCCGGATTTCCCCGACGAGGATGACGGTGCCGGTGGGTGTGCCGATCGTCCACATGGGCGCGCCAGAGCGCTGGGCGGTGACGACGATGGCGTTGTCGGACGGGGCGGGGTCTTGGGCGGCGAGGGGGACGTGGAGCAGCGACGTAAGCCAAACAACCGCAAGAAGTTTCGTCATAGCGCGCCGCCTCTCGATATGTGTGGCGCACTCTTGCGCGCGGCAGATGAACCCGGGCCGAACCCCTCCGTTCCCGTGCGCGCCCGGAGCTTGTTGAAGGGCTACGCGGAAAGGTGTCATGCTGAACTCGTTTCAGCATCGATCGGGCAGCCACGCGAGGAGCCATGAAGACGCACTGCCACCGATCGACACTTGGGATCGCGATGCCGCGACCCATCCGGCGACCGCGCTCGTCGCGGGATGGATGCTGAAACGAGTTCAGCATGACGATGGTGTGCCTAAGGCACCAGCACCGTATCCCGCGCCGCTGCCGCGAGGTCGGGATAGTCGAGCGTGTAATGCAGCCCCCGGCTCTCCTTGCGCCTCAGCGCGCTCTGCACGATCAGTTCGGCGGATTGCAACAGGTTCCTGAGTTCGATGAGATCGGTCGTCACGCGGAAGGCACCGTAATAGTCCTCGACCTCGCGCTTCAGCAGTTCGATCCGGCTCGCCGCGCGTTCCAGCCGCTTGGTGGTGCGCACGATGCCGACATAGTTCCACATGAAGCGGCGGATTTCGGTCCAGTTCTGCTTGATGACCACCTCCTCGTCGGAATCGGTCACGCGGCTTTCGTCCCAAGGGAGTATCGCGGGCGGGGCCTCCAAGGTGTCCCACTTAGCGAGGATGTCCTGCGCCGCCGCCTCGCCGAAGACGAAGCATTCGAGCAAGCTGTTGGAGGCGAGGCGGTTCGCGCCATGGAGACCGCTCTCGGTGCACTCGCCTGCCGCCCAGAGCCCCGGCACGTCGGTGCGCGCGGCCAGATCCACCACCACCCCGCCGCAGGTGTAGTGCTGCGCGGGGACGACCGGGATCGGCGCCTTCGTCATGTCGATCCCGAGGCCCATCAGCTTGTCGTAGATGGTGGGGAAGTGGCCCTTCACGAAGTCCGGGTCTTCATGGCTGATGTCGAGATGGACGTAATCGAGGCCGAAGCGCTTGATCTCGGCGTCGATGGCGCGGGCGACCACGTCGCGGGGGGCGAGCTCCATGCGCTCCTTGTCGTAGAACGCCATGAACCGCTTGCCGGTTCGCGGGTTGATCAGCCGCCCACCCTCACCCCGCACCGCCTCGGTGATGAGGAAGTTCTTGGTCTCGAGGTGGTAAAGGCAGGTCGGGTGGAACTGCATCATCTCCATGTTGGAGACCCGCGCGCCCGCGCGCCAGGCCATGGCGATCCCGTCCCCGGTGGCGCCGCGCGGGGCGGTGGAGAATTGATACACGCGCCCCGCGCCGCCCGTCGCCAGCACCGTCGCCCGCGCCACGTGCCGTTCGACATGGCCGCTGGCCTCGTCGAGCGCATAGACCCCCCACACGCGCCCGGCAGCAGAGAACTGCTCGCGGTGGCGGTCGGTGATGAGGTCGATGCAGGTGCGGCCCGGCAGCAGCGTGATGTTGGGGTTCGCCTGCGCCGCGCGCAGCAGCGCCTCCTGCACGGCCCAGCCGGTCGCATCGTCGACATGGACGATGCGGCGGTGCGAATGGCCGCCCTCGCGGGTGAGGTGCAGCGCCTCGGCTTCGCGGTTGAAAGGCACGCCCAGCTCGCACAGGCGGTCAATCGAGCGCGGCGCACGCTCGATCACGAACTGCACCGTCGCAAGGTCGTTGAGACCCGCGCCTGCCACCATCGTGTCGCGGATGTGGTCTTCGAAGGTGTCGCCCGCATCAAGCACCGCGGCGATGCCGCCCTGCGCCCAGGCGGTCGAACCGCCGGTGAGCGAGCCCTTGGCGAGCACCAGGACCGCCCTCGTTTCCGCGAGCGCGAGTGCCGCGGTGAGACCCGCCGCGCCCGAACCGATCACCACCACGTCATGCATCTGTCGCAATGTGCCTGCCTTCGCCATTCACCGCGCCATGGCGCGCATTCGCCCAAGCGGCAAGCCCGATCACCGTTCGGCCCGAATGCGGCACATCACCTAAGGAAAGTCCCTAGGCCGTTCCCTGACAATTTGTTACGCTGCCTCTGTTGCGATTCACATAAAGAGACTCGGTGAGAGGGTCACACGTCAACGTTCGTCCGATCGGTCGTCCGCTCGCCGGGAACCCTTGCCATGTCGATCTTCTCGTTTCCAGGATGTCTGTTCAACCGGCATCGGCCGCAGCGGCGGGGGGTCTCGTGGGACGGCCGCCAGTATATCGGCGAGTGCCGCGACTGCGGCGAACCGATTCAGCGCCACGGCCGGCGCGACTGGCGCAAGCGCAAGATCGAATCCGAGGACACCGAGGGGGTGCCCTCTTCCACCTGATCGCGGCCGGTCGTGCAAGGCGCGCCGCCTAGGCCGAAGCCGCGGTGAGTTGCACGAACACGTCCTCCAGATCGGCCTCGCGGGTGGTCACGTCCTCGACGCTGACGCCCTGGCTCTGGAGAATCGCGAGCACCTGCCCGGCGCTGAGCCGGTCCTTGTCATAGGTCACCTCCACCCCGCGCGCGCCGTCCCATTCGACCCGGGCGAAGGCCTCGTGAGCGGGCGCGGCGGCGAGATCGGCGGCGGTGGTGACCGCGACGATCTTCTCGCGCGCCATGTTGACGAGTTCGCGGGTCGGCTTGTTGGCGATCAGCCGGCCGTGATTGATGATCGCGATCCGGTCGCAAAGCTCCTCGGCCTCCTCGAGATAGTGGGTGGTGAGCACCACCGTCACGCCCTCGCGGTTGAGTTCGCTGACCAGTTCCCACAGCTGGCGCCTCAGATCGACATCGACCCCGGCGGTCGGCTCGTCGAGCACCAGGATCGGCGGGGAGTGCACCATCGCCTTCGCCACCAGCAGCCGCCGCTTCATGCCGCCCGAGAGCGTGCGGGCATAGGCATTGCGCTTGTCGCTGAGGCGCACCGCTTCGAGCAGCGCCTCGCTGCGCCTGAGGGCGGCGGGGATACCGTAGAAGCCGGCCTGGTTCTCGAGCACTTCGTAGGGCGTGAAGAAGGGATCGAAGACGATCTCCTGCGGTACGATCCCGATCGAGCGGCTGGCGTTGCGGCGATGGCGATCGATGTCGAAGCCCCAGATCTCCACCGTGCCCGAGGTCTTGTTGACGAGCCCGGCGAGGATGTTGATGAGGCTCGACTTGCCCGCCCCGTTGGGGCCGAGCAGGCCAAAGATCGCGCCCTGCGGCACGTCGAAGCTGACCCCGCCCAAGGCGAGCTTGCCCTCGGTGACGCTGCCCTTGGCGCCGCGCGCGGGGGCATAACGCTTGACGAGGTTGGCGATGCGGATGGCGGGCTCGGCGGACATGTCCGCAGCCCTAGGCAAGGGGGCGGGGAAAGGCAATTGCGCTCGGCCCGCGGCGGGAGTATCGGCGGCGGCTATGAGCATCCCTCCTCCCGAAACCCTGCTGGTCGATACGCGGCGTGTCTCGTGCGACGGGGCAAGCGGCATCCGGGGCGGCAAGGGCTATCGTCCGGCGGCGCTCGGCCACCCGCGCGTGTTCCTCGAGATCGACGAGCACGGCTATGTCGATTGCGGCTATTGCGATCGCCGCTTCGTGCTGCGTGGCGGCCCGGCGGACGGGGCTGACCAGGCCAGCCTGCCGGACATTGCTTCGGCAGCGAGCCCGACGCGCGGCTGACGCCTTCCGCTCAGTGCCAGTTCAGGCAGCCTGTGGTAACCTGTCGGCTCTTCATCGGAGGATGATCGAGATGATTCGTGCCCGCTCCGCCCTTGCCGCCATGCTGCCCCTGACGCTCGCATCCGCCACGTTCAGCCCGCTCGCCGCGCAAGGCAGCGAGGCGCCCGACGTTACCGCCGAAACCGCCGCGCCGAGTGAGGGGGAGGCCCGCCTCGCCAAGCTGCTCGACGGCCGGGTCGCGGGCGAGCCGGTGCGCTGCATCCGCACCCTCCCCAGCCAGCGGATGCAGACCATCGAGCGCACCGCCTATGTCTACGGCTCGGGCCGCACGATCTATGTCCAGCGCACCCGCAACCCCGAACAGATCAGCACCAACGATGCCCTGATCACCAACCGGGTCAACGGCAGCCAGCTGTGCCGGCTCGATCAGGTGACGACCGTCGACCGGGTGCTCGGTTTCTTCACCGGGGCGGTGTTCTTCGAGGACTTCGTGCCCTACACCCGCAGCAGCGCGGGCGAGGGCTGAGCGTCGGGTCGCGGCGACGCCTCTCCTCCGCAGGCGCAGGTCGCGAGCACAGCCGGCGCGGCAGGACAGGTCGGCTGCCCGGAAAGGCCGAGATAGCGGCAATCTCCCCGCCCGGATGCAAGCGCGGCGTCGGCGCCGCGCCGCTCCAGACCGGCCACGAGGAACCCGCGCTGAGTCTGCCGGTAGGCGCTGATCTCGTCGTGAAGCTCGCTCAGCGATGACGCCGCTTCGAGTGCCATCGCGCGTTCGGCCCGCGCGGCGTGCTGGCACGGGCTATCCGGCCCGCTCCCTCGCCGCCTGAACCCCGCCTGCGCCGCGCGCGCCCTCGCACGCGCGCCGGGCGGCAGCGCATCGCCGCACTCGTCGGGGCGCGGCCCAGCGCGCTGCTGCACCAGCGGCAAGGCGCCCAAAGCGACGCACATCGCTATCCCGCCCAGCACCGCCGGGCCTGCCAAGAAATCCATGCCTACCTCCCCGTCCAAGTTCCTCCGGGGAGCTTCCCACAGCCGACCGGAAACACGCACCAAGCCTGCCGCGCCGACCCCCTCCAGAATCGCTGCGGCGGGGTGCATTGTGACCTGCGGCGCCCCCAGGGAGAATGCGGGTCTTTACCTAGGGTCGCGGAAAGGAAGAAGCACGCCCGTCAGGCGCGGGCCATCGCCTGCATCCGGGCGATGATCTCCTCGGCCTGGAGCATGATGCGGTCGATCAGCTCCTTGCAGGTGGGGATGTCGTGGATCAGCCCGGCGACCATGCCGCAGCTCCACGCGCCTTCGTCCATCGCGCCCTCCATCATGATCTTGGGATAGACCCCGGCGACCTCGGGCAGGATGTCCTGGATGGTGATCGCATCGCCGAGGTCCTTCTCCTTCTGGATCAGGCGCTCGACCGCGGCGTTGTTGAGCACGCGCTCGGTGTTCCGCAAGGGGCGCATGACGAGGCGGGTGTCGAGTTCGCTCGCCTTGAGGATCGCCTGCTTGACGTTATCGTGGACCGGCGCCTCCTTGGTGGCGATGAAGCGGGTGCCCATGTTCATGCCCGCCGCGCCCATCGCCAGGCTGGCGACGAGGCTGCGCCCGTCGGCCATCCCGCCGCTCGAGACGAAGGGGATTTCCAGCTCGTCCGCCGCACGGGGGAGCAGGATGAAGTTCGGCACGTCGTCCTCGCCCGGGTGCCCGCCGCATTCGAAGCCGTCGACGCTCACGGCATCGCAGCCGATTTCCTGCGCCTTCAGCGAGTGGCGTACCGAGGTGCATTTGTGGATCACCTTGATCCCGGCGTCCTTGAGGGGCGGCAGCAGGTCGACCGGGTTGCGTCCGGCGGTCTCAACGACCTCCACCCCGCCGTCGATCACCGCCTTGACCAGCCCCGGATAATCGGGAGGGGTGAGGGTTGGCAGGATCGTCAGGTTCACGCCGAAGGGCTTGTCGGTCATGTCCTTGCAGCGCGCGATCTCGTTCGCGAGCTTCTCGGGCGTGCCCTGCGTGAGGCCGGTGATGATGCCGAGCCCGCCCGCGTTCGAGACTGCCGCGGCCATTTCGGCGAACCCGACATAGTGCATGCCCCCCTGGATGATCGGGTGCTCGATGCCGAACATTTCGGTGATCGCGGTCTTCATGGCGTGTCCTCTCCCCTTGCAGATGTCTGCTTGCGCGGGAGACAAGCCGAGTTGCGCGGCGCTTTCAAGCCTGCTTTTGTGAGGCCGTCGCCCACCTGCCCGATGCCGTAGCGTCACCACGCCCCCGAGGATTTCGCCTGCCATGAAAGCCGCAGTCCCGCTCGCCGCCACCGTCGCGTTTGCCGGGGGCGCGAGCCTGCTGTGGCAAGGTCCGGTGCCGGGCGATGCGGCGCTTGCGGCCGCTTTGCAGGCGGCGTTCGGGACGCAGCCGGCATGGGCCGGGTGGCTCACCGCCACCGCCAAGGCGCCGCTGCTCTTCGCCACGCTGGCGCTCGGCATGGGGCTGGCATGGCGCACCACCGGATGGCGCCCCGCGGCCGCGGTGCCGCTCGCCTATGCCCTCGCCTTCGTTGCCGACAAGGGCCTGCGCGCGGTGCTGTTCGTGCCGCGGCCCGACCCGGCGCTGGTCGCGGTGACCGAGCCTGCCGCTTCGAGCGGCCTGCCATCGACCTTCGGCCTCGTCTACGGCGCTATGCTGGGGGCGGCGGTGCTGGCACCGGGAGGCGGTGTGCAGGGGCGGGCCGCGCGCCTCGCCGCGGGCGTGCTGCTCATCGCCGGAATGGCGGCACGGATCGTGCTCGGGGGCATTGGCCGAGCCAGATGCTGGCCTCCACGGCGCTCGGCCTGCTGCTGGCCCTGGCCGCGCTCGCGGTGCTGCGCCGGGTGCCCTTGGCGAAGCGCGCCTGACCGAAAGGAGGAGCCGGGCGGCGGGGACCCGGTGGGATCGGTCCGGCCCCGCGCCGCCCGACCTCTCCGATAGGCCCCACCGCGCAGCGCGGCGCCTTGACCCAGCACAAGGCGTCAGAGACGGAGCGGAAACCCGCTCAGCTGCGCCGGAACGCGAGCGTGAAGGTCACCGGCACCGCCGGCGTGATCGAGGGCAGTTCGGCCAAGGCGCGCAATTCGCCGAGCTCGTCGGTCAGGCCGAACATGTCGGTCGAGACGATCACCGGGGCGGTCGGCACCACGATCACCCGGTCCTCGGTGACGCGGGTGACGATCACCTCGCTCTCGACCTCACCGGTCATGCCCTTGATCGCGACGTTCGCCTTGAGCGGCCGGGTCAGGGACTGGCCGACCGCGAGCCCCGAGAAAGCGGCCGGGTCGAGCTGCGCGGTCACGGTCGCCGTCGGATTGTCGGCAACCCCGAAGAAGATTTCGCGCATCCGCTCATTTCGGATGTCGACCCCGGTCTCGACCGAGGCGAGGTCGATCGCGAGCGTGGCGGCACCGCTGGGCCCGACGCTGCCCGAGAGCGTGTCGAAGCGGTTGTTCTCGGCCACCTCGCCCGCCTTGATGCTGACATAGGCGAGCCGCGAGCCCGCCGGTTCGAGCGTCCAGCCGGTCTCGGTGACCGCCGCTGGCGGGGTCGCCTCGCCTGCGGGCATCTCTCCCCGCTGCTCGGCACAGGCGGCAAGGCCCAGCGCGAAGGTGGCGACAAGGGCAAGAGGGCGAAGTTTCGGCATCACGGTTGCAGGACCTCTCGTGCAGCAGCTGCGGCGGGCAGCGATATGCGATTTGCCGCGCAGGCGGAAGGGCCGGATCGAGCGCGCACGGGGATGATGGGGGCGCTCCTTCCAAAGCAGGCTTGCGCTGCTCCGCAAAGCCGCCAAGCATCCTGCCGGAACCGGGGAAAGGGTGCGTCATGCGAGAGGCCAAACGATCGATCGTGGCAAGGGCGGCAACCTTCGCGCGCTTCGTGGGCCGCCAGCGCGGCCGGCTCGGGACCATCGCGGCGGAACTGACCCCGCCCGATCCTGCCGCCCCGATCCGGCTCGACGGTTCGGAAACGGGCTGGACCGGCAGCGGGTACCACGTCGCAGCGGGGGACCGGTTCCGCATCATCGCCACCGGGCACCAATGGCTGGCCAGGCCGATCGGGCTGGTGATCGAGCCGCGCTCCACGCTTTTCATGCGGATCGGCGGCGGGCCGGTGCGCAAGCTGATCGCCGACGATGCCGTCTACGAGGCGTGGGCCGATGGCGAGGTCATGCTCCTCACCAAGGCGCTGTCGGAGTTTGCGGACCAACGCGGCACCCTGCTGCCGGGCAAGCGCCGGGCGCATGGGCCGGGCATCGCGGTGCGGGTGGAAGGCGCCGCCGGGGCTCCGGACGCGACCGGGCAGCCCGCCGGGTGGACCTATCTCTGGCGGCTCGGCGACGGGCGCATCTACACCGGCGATCCCGAGGATATTGCGGTCTCCACGCAAGGCGACGTCGGCATCCTCCAGCGCGAGGTCGACCTGCCGCTCACGCACAGCACCACGCTGTCCTGGGACTGGCTGATCGAGCGCCTGCCGTCCGATCTGCCCGAGGACCTCGCCCTCACCCACGACTACCTGAGCATCGCGGTCGAGTTCGAGAACGGCCGCGACCTCACCTACATGTGGAGCGCGGGCCTGCCCGAAGGCCACGTGTTCCGCTGCCCGCTGGGTTGGTGGTGCGAGCGCGAGACGCACTGGACGCTGCGCAGCGGTAAGGCGGGGCTCGGGCAATGGCACTGCGAGAGCCGCCTCATAGCCGCCGACTACGCCGAGGCGCTCGGCGGACCGCTGCCCGAACGGATCGTGCGGGTGTGGCTGATCGCTAACAGCATCTTCCAGCGCGGCCACGGCAAGGGTCGCTTCGCGCACATCCGGTTCGGCTAGGCCGAGATTATTCCCACTCGATCGTGCCGGGCGGCTTCGAGGTGTAATCGTAGACCACCCGGTTGATGCCCTTGACCTCGTTGACGATGCGGGTCGCGACGCGGGTCAGGAATCCGGCGTCGAAGGGGAAGACGTCCGCCGTCATCCCGTCGGTCGAGGTCACGGCGCGCAGGGCGCAGACGCTGTCGTAGGTGCGCCCGTCGCCCATCACGCCGACGGTCTTGACCGGCAGCAGCACCGCGAAGGCCTGCCAGATCGCGTCATAGAGCCCGGCATTGCGGATTTCCTCGAGGTAGACCGCGTCGGCCTTTCTCAGGATGTCGCAGCGTTCCTTGGTGACCTCGCCGGGGATACGGATCGCAAGGCCGGGGCCGGGGAAGGGGTGGCGGCCGACGAAGGCGTCGGGCAGGCCGAGCTCGCGGCCAAGCTCGCGCACCTCGTCCTTGAACAGTTCGCGCAATGGCTCGACCAGCTGCATATTCATGCGCTCGGGCAGCCCGCCGACATTGTGGTGGCTCTTGATCGTGACGCTTGGCCCGCCGGTGAAGGAGACCGACTCGATCACATCGGGATAGAGCGTGCCCTGCGCGAGGAACTCCGCCCCGCCGATTTTCTTGGCCTCGGCCTCGAACACGTCGATGAAGGTCTTGCCAATGAACTTGCGCTTGGCCTCGGGATCGGTGAGGCCCGCGAGCCCGCCGAGGAACAGGTCTTCCGCCTCCACGTGGACCAGCGGGATGTTGTAATGGTCGCGGAACAGGGTCACGACCTGCTCGGCCTCGTTCATGCGCATGAGGCCGTGGTCGACGAAGACGCAGGTCAGCTGGTCGCCGATCGCCTCGTGGATCAGCACCGCCGCGACCGCCGAATCGACCCCGCCGCTGAGGCCGCAGATCACCCGCCTGTCGCCCACCTGCGCGCGGATCTCGGCGATCTTGGTCTGGCGGAACTCGGCCATCGTCCAGTCGCCCGCCAGGCCGCAGACGTGGCGCACGAAGTTGGCGATCAGGCGCGCGCCGTCGGGCGTGTGGACGACCTCGGGGTGGAACTGGGTGCCGTAGAACTTGCGGGCCTCGTCGGCGATCACCGCGAAGGGCGCGCCGTCGGAGGTGGCGACGATCTCGAAGCCGGGGGCGAAGGCGGTGACCTTGTCGCCGTGGCTCATCCACACCTGGTGCCGCTCGCCCACGTCCCAGAGGCCGTTGAACAGCGCGCATTCCGCGGTGACGGTGAGGAAGGCGCGGCCGAACTCGCCGCCCTCCCCGGTCTCGTGGCCGGGCCGCACCTCGCCGCCGAGCTGGTGGGTCATCACCTGCTGCCCGTAGCAGATGCCGAGGATCGGCAGGCCCGCCTCGAACAGCGCCTGGGGCGCGCGCGGGCTGCCCTCGTCGGGGACGCTGGCGGGCGAGCCGGACAGGATGATCCCGCGCGGCTTCAGGCGGGCGAAGGCGGCCTCGGCCTGGGTGAAGGGGGCGATCTCGGAATAGACCCCCGCCTCGCGCACGCGGCGCGCGATCAGCTGGGTCACCTGCGATCCGAAATCGACAATCAGGATCGAGGCCGGCTCGGCGTCGGTGTCGGCAGCAGGGCCTGCGAAGGGGCTTGTGGAGTGCGCGCTCATGCCGGCGGCTTACGAAGCGGGCTCCGCCCTGTCCAGCACTGCCGAAGCAGGGCCGGCGATTTTGCAATGCAGCAAAATACAGTATTATTGATTTCAACGGGTTCCCGTCTTTTTTGCATCCCTTGATTGCGTTTTTTGAAACTGCCTTCCCGTATTTCGCATTTGCACAAGGCTCTTGTGCAATGCACCAGAGTTGCAAACAGCAACCGAATGCCGGCCCGCGGCATCAGATCCCGACACCCTCTCATCCTCCGGAGTATATCCACATGCGTTCTGCCCTCCCCATGATCGCTCTCGCCGCACTCGCCGCCGCCCCTGCGGCCGCCCAGCCGATCGGCGACACCGTTACCGTGCGCATCGCCTTCGCCGATGCCGAGGTCGCCACTCCCGAAGCCCGTGCCGCGCTCGAGGCCCGGATCGACGATCGCCTGCGCAAGGCGTGCAGCCTCGAAAGCGCCGCGCGCTACACCTTCGGCCGCGCGGTGGTGGACGGCAAGTGCCTTGCCGATGCGCGCGTCGCGGCCTTGGCCGAGGTCGATCGCATCGCCGCGGCCAAGGCGCCGAACGCCCGCACCGTCGCGGCGAACTGATCTGTAGCGACACGCGAAAGATGGGCGGCCGCCGGAGCGATCCGGCGGCCGCTTGGCATGCAACCGTAGGCACCCCCGCGTTGCAATCGCTGCAACGCGCCTTGGCCTTTTCGCATTTGAAGCGGCTCCGCCGCCACCCATCTGAGCTCAAGTCCGATGCGACCCGGGTTCCTCTCCATCCCGGTCCGTTCCTTCGTGGAACCATCGTGCAGCACTGGTGGTCGAACACGGCCCGGTGCCAGCCTGCCCGATCGGCAGGAGCGGTCGGCTCTCCCCCGTGCCAGGCCCTCCGCCGGTCAATCTCCGGTGCGACACCCGGAGACGCAGCGAAAGAGACGCGGCCACTCCCTCCCCCCCCTTGAACCGGTGGCCGCGTCTCGAGCTGCTTCTCGGGGCGCGCGCAGGCACGATGCAGATCGACATATCCGATCGGAGTGATGAATTATCTTCCTTGTCGTGCTAGTTGAAAATTGCGCATCCCTTTCCATTTGATGCGCAAGCCCGATCGGCCTCCTCCTCTTCCCCCCCCCGGCCGGTCGGGCCCCCGGAACCACAACAGAACAGGGAACACGCATCATGCGCATGATCAGCGAGAAGGCCGTCGCCTTCATCCTCGCCGTTGCCGTCAGCGGCACCGCGTTCAACACCTTCATCGTCTGAGGCTGCCAGCCTCCTGCGAGGTGCGACACGCAGAACCCGAGGCCGATGCCTCGTCCGGCCCGGTTCCTCACCCGAGGAGCCGGGCCGCTTCGCGTGGGCGGTTCAGTCCACCCCGCCACGCTGCGCGGCTTCCTCGCGCAGCTCGCTTTTGAGGAGCTTGCCGATGTGGCTGCGCGGCATCTCGGCGACGGTGTGTAGCGCGGCGAGCCGCTGGGTCTTGCCGAGCCGCTGGTTGACGCCTGCCAGAATCGCGGCCGGATCGGCGGCGCCCGCGCGCAGCACCACGAAGCCGACCGGGCTTTCTCCCCACTTGCGCGAGGGGACGCCGACTACCGCGGCCTCGATTACCCCCGGCTCCTTGAGCAGTTCGGCCTCGAGGTCGCTCGGGTAGATGTTGAACCCACCCGAGATGATCATGTCCTTGGCGCGCCCGACCAGTTCGACGAAGCCGTCGGCGTCGACCCGTCCGATGTCGCCCATCCGCATCCATGGCTCGCCGGTCTCCGGATCGGTCCACAAGGCCTCGGCGGTCTTGTCCGGGCGGTTCTTGTAGCCGCTCATCATGGTGAGGCTGCGCCCGACGAGGTTGCCCGGCGTTCCGGGCGGCACCTCACGGTCCTCGTCGTCGAGCACTTTCAGCTCGCTTCCCGGAGCCGGGCGGCCGACGGTGTGGAGCTTGTCGGGAAACTCGTGCGCGGCGAGCAGGCAGACGACGCCACCCTCGGTCATCGAGTATATCTCGATGAGGCCGCCCGGCATTCGGCGGAGCACCTCGCGCTTGAGGTCGGCGGAAAATGGCGCCGAGGTGCAGTACTTGAGCTTCAGCGCCGAAAGGTCAAAAGCGTCGAATTCCGCAAAATCCATCAGCCGCTGATACTGCACCGGTACCAGCATGGTGATGGTCGTGCGGTCGGCTTGCGCGTGCGCGAGCCACTTAGCGCAGTCGAACTTGCCCATCACCCGCACACAGCCCCCCGCCAGCAGCACGGGGAGGAAGGCGACCATCGTGGTGTTCGAATAGAGCGGCGTCGAGGCGAGCGAGCGGACCGCGATCCCGGCACCCAGATAGCTCAGCGCGGTCGGCGCGAACTGCCGCCAACGCATCTGGTGCGAGTGGACGATGCCCTTGGGAATGCCGGTGGTGCCGGAGGAATAGATGATGTTGAAGGGGGCCCCGGGCTCGGGGACGAAGTCCGGCGCGCGGGCGCCCGGCGGGGCCATCCACTGCTCGATGCTCTCCAGCGGCACGCGGATCAGGTCGGCCATGAAATCCGGGCCCAGCTCCGCCGCCTTGGCGGCGTCGATGAACAGGTGCCGCGCGCCCGAGTCCCTTGCCATCCCTTCGAGCTGCTCGGGGCTGGCGCTGGTGGTGAGCGGCGCCGCCACCCCGCCGGCGCGCACCGCGGCGAGGAACACCAGCGCATATTCGACGGAGGACGTGCCGAGGATCGCCACCGATTGCCCGCGCGCGAGCCCCGTTTCCACCAGCCGCGCCGCCAGCCGCTCGACGAGGCCGACAAGTTCTGCCCAGTAGATCTCGCGCCTGTCGTCCACAAGCGCCAGATCGTCGCCCTTGATGCGCGACCATGCCATCAGGAGGTCGGGGAAGCTGCCGAAGGGTTCGGCCAGGCGGGTCGTCATCGCGTCGCTGGTCATGCGGCCATGCATAATCCCCGCCGCACCCTGCGCAAGGCGGTTGCAAGCACCCTCGCACAAGTGCCAAGGAAGCGCGGCAGGATGAGGGGGGAACCGATGATCCGCAGCACAGCCACGATCGCGCTCGCCGCGCTGGCGCTGGCACCCGCGTGGGCCGGGGCGCACGAGCCGGAGGACGCGCCGCAGCAGACCGCGCAGCCGCGGCAGGTGACGGTCGTGCTCGCCCATCCCGACGATGAATTGCCGATGGCGCCCGCCCTCGCCGCGCTCGCCCGGCAGGGCGTGCGGGTACAGATCGCCTACGCGACACAGGGCGATGCCGGGCCGGGCGTGTCGGGCATGGCCCCGGGCAAGGAACTGGGCGAAGTGCGGCTCAAGGAAGCCTTCTGCGCCGCCGAGGCGCTCGGCGCGGCCTCGGTGGCCAGCCTCGACCGCGGCGACGGCAGGCTCGGGCTCGACGCGCACCGCGAGGGCAGCCCCGCCGCGCGGCTGCTCACCGATCTCGGCGCGTGGCTGGGCGAACCCGAGACGATCATCACCTGGGGCCCGGACGGGGGATACGGACACGCCGACCACCGCATGGTGAGCGCGGTCACCACCCAGATCGTCCAGGCCCTGCCGTCAGGGCGGCGGCCGAAACTGCTGTACCTCGCGATCCCTACGGGCCGCCTGCCGCCGATCCCGCAGATGGCCGGCTGGGCCGTCACCGACCCCGCGCTGCTCACCGAGAGCATCGCCTACACCCCCGCCGACCTCGCCGCTGCCAAGACCGCCGCGGCGTGCCACGTCACCCAGTTCGACGAAGCGACCCGCGCCGGCATGATGGGGCTGTTCGATGCGACCATGTGGCAGGGCAAGGTGCATTTCCGCCGCGCCTTCTGAGCCGCCCGACGGAAGGCCCGCACCTTTCGTGGAAAAGCGGGCCTAGCGGCCCTCCCGCAGTTGGGTTTCGGCGCGCGCTCGCCTATATGATGGGCATGAACGACACCACTTCCAGCACCCCCGGCGAAATCCCCGAAAAGCGGCCGAATACCAACGAATACGGGGCGGATTCGATCAAGGTCCTGAAGGGCCTCGACGCGGTCCGCAAGCGCCCGGGAATGTATATCGGCGACACCGACGATGGCTCGGGCCTGCACCACATGGTCTTCGAGGTCTCGGACAATGCCATCGACGAGGCGCTGGCCGGGCACTGCGACCTCGTGCTCATCGAGCTGAACCCCGACGGGAGCGTCAGCGTCGAGGACAACGGGCGCGGCATTCCCACGGGGATGCACCCGGAAGAGGGCGTCTCGGCGGCCGAGGTCATCATGACCCAGCTGCATGCGGGGGGGAAGTTCGAGAACACCTCGGACGACAACGCCTACAAGGTCTCGGGCGGCCTTCACGGCGTCGGCGTTTCGGTCGTCAACGCGCTCTCCGAATGGCTCGAGCTCACCATCTGGCGCGAGGGCGAGGAGCACTGGATGCGCTTCGAGCACGGCGATGCGGTCGCCCCGCTCGAGGTGAAGGGCGCGGCGCCGAAGTCTGACCGCAACGCCGATCCCAATGGCTTCAAGAAGGGCACCCGCGTCACCTTCAAGGCGAGCCACGAGACCTTCAAGAACGTCACCGATTTCGATTTCGAGAAGCTCGAACACCGCTACCGCGAGCTCGCCTTCCTGAACTCCGGCGTGCGCATCAAGCTGCGCGACCTCAGGCACGAGGAGCAGCTCGAGCACGACCTCTACTACGAGGGCGGGATCGCCGCCTTCGTGAAGTATCTCGACCGCAACAAGCAGGCGCTGATTCCCGAGCCGATCGCCGTGAGCGCGGAAAAGGACGGGATCGGCATCGACGTCGCGCTCGAATGGAACGATTCCTACTACGAGAATGTGCTCGCCTTCACCAACAACATCCCACAGCGCGACGGCGGCACGCACCTTGCTGCCTTCCGCGCCGCGCTGACCCGCACGCTCAACAACTATGCCGAGCGGTCGGGGATGCTCAAGAAGGAGAAGGTCAGCCTCTCGGGCGAAGACATGCGCGAGGGCCTCACCGCAATCGTCTCGGTGAAGCTGCCCGACCCGAAGTTCTCGAGCCAGACCAAGGACAAGCTGGTGTCCTCAGAGGTCCGCTCGCCGCTCGAGACGCTGATGAGCGAGAAGATGACCGAGTGGCTGGAGGAGAACCCGGCCGATGCCCGCGCGATCATCCAGAAGGTGATCGACGCCGCTGCCGCCCGCGAGGCCGCACGCCGCGCGCGCGAAATGAGCCGGAAAGGCGCCATGAGCGTCGCCAGCTTGCCCGGCAAGCTCGCCGACTGCCAGGAACGCGATCCCGCCAAGTCCGAGCTGTTCCTGGTCGAAGGGGACTCCGCGGGCGGCTCGGCCAAACAGGGGCGCGACCGCAAGACCCAGGCGATCCTGCCGCTGAAGGGCAAGATCCTGAACGTCGAGCGCGCGCGCTTCGACCGGATCATCTCCTCGAAGGAGGTCGGCACGCTGATCCAGGCGATGGGCACCGGCATCCGCGACGAGTTCAACCTCGACAAGCTGCGCTACCACAAGATCGTCATCATGACCGACGCGGACGTGGACGGCGCGCATATCCGCACGCTCTTGCTCACCTTTTTCCACCGCCAGATGCCCGAGATCATCAAGGCCGGGCACCTGTTCATCGCCCAGCCGCCGCTGTTCAAGGTCTCGAAGGGTCGCAGCGAGGTCTATCTCAAGGATCAGGCCGCGCTTGACCGCTATCTGGTGAACGCCGGGCTTCAGGGCCGCGTGCTCGAGACCGCAAGCGGCACCCGCTTCGCCGAGGACCTGCGCGTGCTGGTCGACGGGGCGCTACGCCTGAAGAACCTCCTCGCCTTCGTCCCGCGCCGCTACGACAGCGGGATCGTCGAGCAAATGGCGCTCGCCGGCGCGCTCGAACCGGGCATTGCCGGCGCGGCGCTCTCGGCCGCGCTCATCCGCGCCGCCGAGCGGCTCGCCGCAGGAGACCGCGAGGCGCTCTGGTCCGCGTCGCAGGCCGCGGACGGCACGGTGGTGTTCGAACGCCTGTGGCGCGGCGTCACCGACGTTCACCTCATCGACGCGCGCTTCCTCGCCAGCACCGAGGCATTGAAGCTTCACGGCCTCGCCGCCGCTCAGGCCGATGCCTATGCCGCCCCGGTGCGGCTGGTGCGCGCGGGCGATATCGCCGAAGAGCCCGATGCCGAGCCCGCCGCCGACCAGCCCCTCGCGGGGGAGGCCGAGGAAGCGGCGCCCGCGCCGGTCCTTGCGGCGGGCGGGACGATCAGCCGGCCCACCCAGCTGCTCGAGGCAATCTTCGCCGCCGGTCGCAAGGGCCTCTCGATCCAGCGCTACAAGGGCCTCGGAGAGATGAATGCCGAACAGCTGTGGGAGACCACTCTCGATCCCGAGAACCGCGCGCTGCTGCAGGTCAAGGTCGAGGATGCCGACGTCACCGACGAGATCTTCACCCGCCTGATGGGCGACATCGTCGAGCCCCGCCGCGAGTTCATCCAGGATAATGCGCTGAACGTGGCGAACCTCGACGTCTAGGCCTTCAGAAGGACCCCGATGGCCCATCAGCCCCACCGCACCGAGGATCTGCAGCAGGCCAGCTTCCTGATCATCCTCGCCGTCGTCAGCCTGTTGATGGCGGTGATCGTCTATCCCTTCGCCCAGCCGCTGTTGTGGGCGGCACTCGCGGCGATCATGTTCCAGCCGCTCTACCGCCGCGTGCTCAGGCGGATGCGCGGCCGGCGCAACCCGGCGGCAGGGCTGTCGCTGCTCATCATCTTCTTCGTGGTGATGGTGCCGGCGCTGTGGATCGCCACGATGGTGATCGAACAGGCGCTGGTGCTGATCGGGGCGCTGCAGCAGCAGCCGCTCGATCTCGCCGCGCTGTTCGACCGGGTCTACACCAGCCTGCCCCAGCTGGCGCGCGACGCAATCGACCGCAGCGGCTGGGCCGACATCACGATGGTGCAGACGCGCCTCCAGAACCTGCTGGCCGAAAGCGCGGGGATGATCGCCACACATGCAGTCTCGATCGGCAGCGGGGCGCTCAGCTTCTTCCTTTCCTTCGGCGTCGCGCTCTACGTCATGTTCTTCCTGCTGCGCGACGGGGAGAGGATCGGGCGCACCGTGCTGTGCGCCGTCCCGGTCGAGAGGAGCATCGCCGACCGGCTGGCCGAGCGGTTCCTGGGGATCGTGCGTGCGACCATCAAGGGAACCGGCGTCGTGGCGCTGGTGCAGGGCGCGCTCGGCTGGCTCACGTTGGTGATCGCAGGCGTGCCCTCGGCGCTGCTGTTCGGGGTGGTCATGGCGCTCTTCGCGCTGGTCCCGGTGATCGGTTCGGGGGCAGTTTGGGTGCCGGCGGGGCTGTGGTTGCTGATCTCGGGCGAGACCTGGCAGGGCATCTTCGTGCTGCTCAGCGGCTTCTTCATCATCTCCTCGGCCGACAACGTGCTGCGGCCGATCCTGGTGGGGCGCGACACCGGCATTCCGGACTGGATCATCCTCATCACCACGCTGGGCGGGATCAGCCTCGTGGGCTTTTCCGGCATCGTGCTGGGGCCGCTCGTCGCCGGGCTGTTCCTGGCCAGCTGGTCGATCCTGCGCGAACAGCGCGACGAAGACGAGGAAGCGGTGCGGCAGAACGGCATTCACGTGGATGCCAAGGGCAACACGCCCGACAAGGTCGAGGTCCGCTGAGCCCGATGCAGCCGCTCGTCACCCCCGGCTCGCAGGGCGAGGCGATCGGGCGGCTGGTGGTCGCAGGGCTGGTGGTGACGATGCTGCCGGCCCTGCCCTTCGGCGCCTATCTCATCTATCCCTTCGCGATCCTCACCACCTGGTTCCACGAGATGGGCCACGGCCTCACCGCCCTAGCGGTGGGCCAGCAATTCGAGCAGCTGGTGATCTTCTCCAACGGATCGGGCGTCGCCCAGAGCGCGGTGAGCGCCGACAGCGGGCGGCTCACGCACGCGGCGATCGCGGCGGGCGGCCCGCTGGCACCAAGCGCGGTGGGGGCGCTGCTGATCATGGCGAGCGCGCATCCGCGCGCGTGGCGCCCGGTCCTGTGGCTGGCCTCGGCGGCGATCTTCGCGAGCGTGATCGTGTGGGTGCGCTCGCCGACCGGCTGGTGGGCGCTCCCGCTGGTGGCGGCGATCCTCGCGCTGGTGGCGTGGCGCGGATCGCCCGCCTGGGCGCGCTTCTCGCTCCAGTTCCTCGGCGTGCTCGGCGCGATGAGCATGTTGCGCGACTTCAATTACCTACTCACCGAACAGGCGGTGATCGGCGGGAAGGCGATTCTCTCCGACACCGGCCAGATCGAGGCGGCACTGGGCCTGCCACACTGGATCTGGGCCGGGCTGATCCTGCTCGTGTCGGGCACGATGGTGGGCGCGGCGCTCCGCTACGCGCTGGCCGAGCACCGCTTGCGGCCGCCGCCGCGCAAGCTCCCCGCCAACGTGCTGCAATTCCGGCGCGGGCCGAAACGCTGACGCTTGTGGCAGTCCCAGGGCGGGCTGCCGTGGAGTAACCTTGCGCGCCATGGACATGACCGAACTCGCCGACCGGCTGGCGATCTACGAGACCCTCGCACTCTATTGCCGCGGGATCGACCGCTGCGATGCGGAGCAGCTCGCGGCCGCCTTCACCCCCGATGCGCGGATCGACTACGGCGACGGGGCAAGGCCAGCCGCCGAGGCGATCCCCGGCCTGATGGCGGGGCTCGGCGCGATGCGGCTGACCCAGCACAACATCTCCAACACGGTGATGCGCATCTCCGGGGACAGCGCCCGGGCGGAGACGAACTGCGTCGCGCTCCACATCATTCCCGCACCCGAAGGGGAGATCGAGCTGGTGGTCGGCGGGCGTTATCTCGACCGGCTGGACAAGCGCGAGGGCCGCTGGCGGATCGCCGAGCGGCTCTACGTGATGGACTGGAACCGCACCCAGCCTGCGACCATGGCGCTGGAGGGCGGATTGCTCGGCGGGTTGCAGCGGCGCGGCGCGCGGGGGGCGGACGATCCCGCGGCGGCGTGGTGGGGCGATGCCTAGGAGGCAACCCGCAGCGAGTTGACCCCCGAGGCATCCACCCCCGCCTCGCCCGACAGTCCGATGAACATGGTGTCGACGATCCGGGCCAGCTTCTGCTCGTTGAGCTTGTCGCCGATGTAGATGAGCGCATCGGGCAGGGTGTAGTTCGACACCATCTGGTTGATGAGCGACAGCGCCTCATCGATCTCCAGCCCGGCGAAGAAGCCCTCGGCCTGGGCCTCGGCGATCAACTCGCACAGGTAGTGATCGGCGAGATCGACATAGGACCGCACCCGCTCGAGATTGGCCGCGCCCATCTCGCAGATCGTGGTGAACTGGACCGGGTCCTCGCGGAAGCGCGCCTGCGAGATCACGAAGCGGCGGCGGAAGAACTCGTACATCTTGCGCTGCGGAGGCAGGTTGCTCGACAGCACCTCCTCCATCACCGCCATGTGCGGGGCGAGCCAGGTCTGCGCGACCGCATCGAAGAGGTCGTCGTAATCGGCGAAAAGTGCCTCGAAACGCGCGCGGGTCAGGCCGCTCTCCGCCATCGCGACGGACCACGGCACTTCCTCTCCGCGCTCCTTGACGAGATCGAGCACGTGGCGCGCGATCCGCTCGCGTTCCGCTTCCCGGACGGTCTCGGTCAATGGCATGTCGCTCGCGCCTCCTCGCGCTTTGCGCAACATAGGCGAGCTTTGCTCCGGGAAAAAGGGCCGCTCGTCGATTCTTGTGCGACGCAACAAGGATTAGGCGTGCGGCAGAGGCGGATCAGTGGCGCGGCGGCAGGGGGAAGAAGGCCGAGGTGCGGCGCTTGTAATCGGCGTACTTGTCGCCTTTGGTCTTGTCCAAGCCCTTCTCGAGCAGCGTCACCCCCGACCATCGTGTCAGGGTGAAACTCAGGAACAGCGGGCCGACGATCGTGGCGAGCGCATAGCCCCACCCCGCCCCCGCGCAGGCCAGCCAGATCCCCCACCACGCGGCGAAATCGCCGAAATAGTTGGGGTGGCGGGTGTAGCGCCACAGCCCGGTGTCGAGCACCTTGCCGTGGTTCGCCGGGTCCGCCCTGAAGCGGGCGAGCTGCCAGTCGCCGACCCACTCGAAGAACACGCCCACGCACCACAGGGCGAACCCCGCCCAGGCGAGCGCCGGGATCGGCGCAGGAGCCGGGCTGGCGAGGATGCCGACCTGCGCGGGGCTGGAGACCATGAACAGCAGCACCGCTTGCATCAGCCACACCCTTGTGAGCGCGGCCTGCGCGAAGCGTCCCGCCTCGCGGTCCTTCTTCAGGATCATCCGGTAGCGCTTGTCCTCGCCTTCGCGCCGCCAGCGCACGAACAGGTAGATGCCAAGCCGGAAGCCCCAGGCGGCGGTCATCGCCATGATCAGCGTTGCCAGACCGCCCGGCCCGCCCGGCACGTGCAGCCAACTCGCCACCGCAAGAATGCCCATCCCCGCCCCCCAGAAGGCGTCGATGAAGGAAACATCGTCGATCTTCACGCTGATCGCCCACTGGATCAGCACCAGCACCAGCAGGATTGCGGCATTCACGCCGAGCAGTTCAAACATCGTTCTTTCCGGCGATGATGTCCCGCGCCTGCCGTTCGAGCACCTTGAAGCGATCGTAGTCGGGGAGCTTCGAGCGGAACCACTCGGCGAGCTTCAGCAGGTCCTCGCCGTAATTGCCGGTGGGGACGAGCGGCTCGCCGAAGCTGATGACGAGATTGGCATTGTCGGCAAAGGCGGGGACGATCGGCACCCCGGCGGCCCGCGCGATATGGTAGAAGCCTGATTTCCACTTGCCGTCGGTCTTGCGGGTGCCCTCGCAGGCGATCACCAGCGCAAGCTCGTCGCGCACGGCGAACTCGGCGGCGACCTGCTCGGTGGCGTTCAGGCGGCTTCGGCGGTCCACCGGAATGCCGCCCATGTCGAGCATGAAGTTCTTCATCACGCCCTTGAACAGGGTGTGCTTGCCCATGAAGTTGGGGCGGATGCCTTCCTCGTGGGTGGCGCCGGTGAAGAACACGAAGTCCCAGTTGGAGGTGTGGGGGGCCCCGGCAATGACGTATTTCTTGAGGTTGGTCGGCAGGTGCCCGTCGATCTTCCAGCCCTTGAAGTACCAGATCGCGAGGATGATCCGGCGCACGATGCGCGAAAGCAGCGTCGGCGCGCGTGTCGGCGCGGGGGTGATCGGTGTGTGCAAGGCGGCGCCCCTCCCAAAGGCAGGCCTCTTGTGGCCTAACTTGGATTAGCTACGCAAGGGGGCGGGCGGGGGTTTCAGACACGACGTTTCGGTCACATCCGGAACACGCCGAAGGCGGGGCGCTCGGCGATGGGGGCTTCGAGGCAGGCGGCAAAGGCAAGGCCTAGGACGTCGCGGGTCTGCACCGGATCGACCACCCCGTCGTCCCACAGCCGGGCGGTGGCGTAGTAGGGGTTGCCCTCGTCCTCGTATTTCTGGCGGATCGGCGCCTTGAAGGCCTCGGCCTGTTCGGGCGTCCAGCTGTCGGCATCGCGGTGGACCGTGGCGAGGACGGAGGCCGCCTGCTCGCCGCCCATCACCGAGATGCGCGCATTGGGCCAGGTGAACAGGAAGCGCGGGGAGTAGGCCCGCCCGCACATGCCGTAGTTCCCCGCCCCGAAGCTGCCGCCGATCAACACGGTGACCTTGGGCACGGTCGCGGTGGCGACCGCGGTGACGAGCTTCGCGCCATGCTTGGCAATGCCTTCCGCCTCGTACTTCCCGCCGACCATGAAGCCCGAGATGTTCTGGAGGAACAGCAGCGGAATGCGCCGCTGGCAGGCGAGCTCGATGAAGTGCGCGCCCTTCTGCGCGCTTTCGGAAAACAGCACGCCATTGTTGGCGAGTATGGCGACCGGCATCCCCCAGATATGGGCGAAGCCGCAGACGAGCGTGCTGCCGTAATGCGCCTTGAACTCGTGGAACTCGGAAGCATCGACCAGGCGCGCGATCACTTCCTTGACGTCATAGGGCGCGCGCACGTCCTCGGGGATGAGGGCGTAGAGGTCCTCGGCGTCGAATTTGGGCGGGCGCGGGTCCTTGAGCGCGACGTCCGCCGCCGCGCCGGTGTTGGCGCCCAAATGGCTGACGATATCGCGCACGATGGTGAGCGCGTGTTCGTCGTTCTCGGCGAGGTGATCGACCACGCCGGACTTCTTCGCGTGCAGATCGCCGCCGCCGAGGTCCTCGGCGCTGATCTCCTCGCCCGTCGCGGCCTTCACCAACGGCGGGCCGGCGAGGAAGATGGTGCCCTGGTTGCGGACGATCACCGTCTCGTCGGACATGGCGGGTACGTATGCGCCCCCGGCGGTGCAGGAACCCATAACGCATGCGATCTGCGGGATTCCCAGCGCGCTCATATTGGCCTGATTGAAGAAGATCCGCCCGAAATGGTCGCGGTCCGGGAACACTTCTGCCTGATGCGGCAGGTTCGCGCCGCCACTGTCGACCAGATAGATGCACGGCAGGCGGTTCTCCTGCGCGATCTCCTGCGCCCTCAGGTGCTTCTTGACCGTCATCGGGTAATAGGTGCCGCCCTTCACGGTCGCGTCGTTGCACAAGATCATGCACTGGCGGCCGGAAACACGCCCCACGCCGCAAATGATCGAGGCGCCGTTGACGTCACCCTCGTACATCCCGTTCGCCGCAAGCTGCCCGATCTCAAGAAAGGGCGAACCCGGATCCAGCAGCCGCTCGACCCGCTCGCGGGGGAGCAGCTTGCCGCGCGCGACGTGCCGCTCGCGATGCTTCTCCGGCCCGCCCAATGCGGCCTCGGCCACCCGGGCGCGGAGTTCCTGCGCGAGGGCGCGGTTGTGCGCAAAGCGGGCCTTGGCCTCAGGCGCCTCGCGGTCGACCTTGGTGGTGAGGGTGGGGGCGGTCATCAGGTGAAGCTTCCATCCTGTGTCTTGATGATGTTCGTCACTTGGTCTCGCAATTGCTCGCTCAGGCCGGCACAGATGAGTTCCAAGGCTTCATCCTGGTCGATCGACCATGTGCTCGAATAGGCGAGCGCCCCGTGCCGCGCCACGTCAGCCAAGAAACGTCCGAAGTTTTCGGGGCCTTCCAGCTGAAACGCCGCGATCTCTACGCTCGCGTAGCCCTCGTCATTGATCCACGCACGGATCAGATCGACATCGCCCGGCTTCTCGCTCATCACCCCGCCGCCCCGATCAGTTCGCGCCCGATCAGCATCCGGCGGATTTCGTTCGTGCCCGCGCCGATGTCGAGCAGCTTCGCATCGCGCATGTAGCGTTCGACCGGCCAGTCGGTGGTGTAGCCTGCGCCGCCCAGTGCCTGCACGCTTTCGGCGGCGACCTTGAAGGCGTTCTCGCTCGCGAGCAAAATCACCCCCGCCGCATCGAAGCGCGTCGTCTGCCCGGCGTCGCAGGCCTTGGCCACCGCATAGGTGTAGGCGCGCGCCGATTGCAGCGCGACATACATGTCGGCGACCTTGGCCTGCATCAGCTGGAAGCTGCCGATGGGTTTCCCGAACTGTTTCCTCTCGCGCAGATACGGGATCACCGTGTCGAGGCACGCCTGCATGATGCCGAGCTGCAATCCCGCGAGCACCACGCGCTCGTAGTCCAGCCCGCTCATCAGCACGCCGACCCCGCCGTTCAGCGGGCCCATGATGCGGTCTTCCGGCACGAAGCAATCCGAGAACACCAGCTCCGCGGTGGGGGAGCCCTTCATGCCGACCTTGGAAATCTTCTGGCCGATCGCGAAGCCCTCGTCGCCCTTCTCGATCAGGAAGGCGGTGATGCCGCGCGATCCGGCGTGGCCGTCGGTCTTGGCATAGACCACCAGCGTATCGGCCTCGGGCGCGTTGGTGATCCAGAACTTGGTGCCGTTGAGGACGTAGCCGCCCTGCACCGCATCGGCCTTCAGCTTCATCGAGACCACGTCCGATCCCGCGCCCGCCTCGGACATGGCGAGGCTGCCGACGTGCTCGCCCGAGATCAGCTTGGGGAGATACTTCGCCTTCTGCTCGTCATCCCCCCAGCGGCGGATCTGGTTCAAACAGAGGTTGGAGTGTGCGCCGTAGCTGAGGCCAACGCTGGCGCTCGCCCGCGAAACTTCCTCGACAGCGATCACATGCTCGAGATAGCCGAGCCCCAGCCCGCCCCATTCCTCTTCCACCGTAATGCCGTGCAGGCCGAGCGCGCCCATCGGCTCCCACAGCTCGCGCGGGAAGCGGTCCTCGCGGTCGGTGCGCTCCGCAAGGGGCGCGATCTGCTCGTCGGCGAAGCGGGCGGTGCTCTCGCGGATCATCTCGGCCGCCTCGCCGAGCTGGAAGTCGAAATCGGGGGTCGCGCGCATTTATCGTTCCGTTGCCAGCAATGATCTTTTCGCCCTGCGCATAGCAAGCGCGCGGGCAAAGGCCAATCGCGCAACGCTGGCCCTCGGCTGCGTTCGCGGCTAGGCGATGGAGGTGATGGCCGCCCCGCAACCTCTGCTCGTGTTCGACGGGGCGACCCGCGCCTATGGCGAGACGCTGGCGGTGGCAGGGGTCGACTGCGCGGTTGCCGGCGGCAGCTTCGTCGCGCTGGTGGGCGCCTCGGGATCGGGCAAGTCGACGCTGCTCAAGATGGTCAACACGCTCGTGGTGCCGACGGCCGGCCGGGTGCTGTTCGCCGGCGAGGACGTGACGCGGCTGCCGCCCGCCCGGCTGCGCCGCCGCGTGGGCTACGTGTTCCAGGGGATCGGCCTGTTCCCGCACATGAGCGTCGCCGAGAACATCGCGATCGGCCCGCGCCTCGCGGGCGAGAAGCTCGCGCCGCAGCGCATCGCCGAGCTGCTGGCGCTGGTCGAGCTCGACGCGGGCCTTGCCGGGCGGATGCCCGATGCGCTCTCCGGCGGGCAGCGCCAGCGGGTCGGCGTCGCGCGGGCGCTCGCGGGGGAGCCGGAGCTCCTCATCATGGACGAGCCCTTCGGTGCGCTTGATCCGGTCACCCGCGACGCGCTGGGGCGCAAGGTGCGTGAGCTGCACGAGCGGCTCGGGCTCACCACGGTGATGGTCACCCACGACATGGCCGAGGCGCTACTGCTCGCCGACCGGGTGCTGGTGATGGATCGCGGCGCACTGGTCGCCGACGAGACCCCGCGCGCGCTCCTCGCGGGGAGCGGCGGACCCGTCGCGCAGCGCCTCGTCAGCGTGCCGCGCGAACAGGCCGAGCGCCTCGCCGCGATGGAAGACTTCGGGGAAGCGCGCGGCTGATGGGCGAGATCTGGACGATCCTCCCCGGCCTCGGCGAAAAGCTCGCCGCGCATGTCGTCCTCGCGGCGAGCGCGATCGGGCTCGCCATGCTGATCGCCCTGCCGCTGGCGGTGTGGGCGAGCCGCTCGCCGGTGGTCGCGAGACTCGCGCTGAGCTTTGCGAGCCTCGTCCAGACCATCCCTGCCCTCGCCCTTCTGGCGCTGTTCTTCCCGCTGCTGCTGTCCCTGCGCAGCCTGTTCGGCGAGGGGCTGCCGACGCTGGGCTTCCTCCCGGCGCTGATGGCGCTGACGCTCTATGCGCTGCTCCCGATCCTCAGGAACGCGGTGACCGCGCAGGCCAACCTCGATCCCGGCGTGCTCGAGGCGGCGGACGGCGTTGGCATGACCCGCTGGCAGAAGCTCGCGCTGGTGGAAGCACCGCTCTCCGCCCCCTTCATCATGGCCGGCATCCGCACCGCCAGCGTATGGACCATCGGCGCGGCGACGCTCGCCACCACCATAGGCCAGCCGAGCCTCGGCGACCCGATCTTCGCCGGCCTCCAGACCCAGAACTGGGCGCTGGTGCTGGCCGGATGCCTCGCGAGCGCCGGGCTGGCGCTGGCCGCAGACAACCTCTTGTGGGTGATCGAGGTCGGCTTCGCCCGCCGTTCGCGCTGGCAGTATGGCGGCGGCATCGCGCTGGTGCTCGCCGGGATCGCCGCCGCGCTGTGGGCGCAGGGCGCGCCCGACGCCGAACGCCGGATCGTCATCGCCTCCAAGTCCTTCGCCGAACAATACATCCTCGCCCAACTGATCGGCAGCCGGCTGGAGGCTGCGGGCTATGCGGTCGAATATCGCGACGGGCTGGGGAGCGCGGTGATCCACGGCGCGCTCGCCAACTCGAACATCGACATCGCGGTCGACTACACCGGGACGATCTGGACCAACTACCTGAAACGCAGAGACAACCCCGGACGCGAGGCGATGTATCGCACGATCCGCGACTGGGAGGCGCGCGAAACCGGGATCGCGGTGCTCGGCCGCCTCGGCTTCGAGAACGCCTATGCCTTCGCGATGCGCGCCGAGCGGGCCGAGGCGCTGGGCATCGCCAGCCTCACCGATCTCGCCGCGGTCGCGCCGCGGCTGACAGTGGGCGGCGACCCCGAATTCTTCGAGCGCCCGGAATGGATCGCGGTGCGCGACGCCTACGCCATCCGCTTCGGGCGCAGCCGCAACTTCGCACCGACCTTCATGTACAGCGCACTCCAATCCGGCGAGGCCGACGTGATCAGCGCCTACACCTCGGACGGGCGGATCGCGGCGGACGACCTCGTGGTGCTGGCCGACCCCAAGGGCGCGTTGCCGAGCTACGACGCGCTGCTGATGCTCAGCCCCCGCATCGCCGGGGACGCCGGGCTTCGCGCGGCGCTCGAGCCGCTGCTCGGCGCGATCAGCGTCGAGGCGATGCGCGAGGCAAACTTCGCGGTCGACCGCGAGGACGCGGACAAGCGCACCCCGCGGCAGGCGGCGGAGGAACTGGCCAAGGCCGCGGGGCTTTAGCCCAGGGGAAAAGCCCACCCCGCTGCGACGAGGCGGCACAGCCGCCAGGTCTCGCTCCCCTCCAGCCTGCGGGAGGGGCTGGGGGTGGGAATGCTACGACGCCCGCCGCCACACCTGCGTCTGGCAGAACGGGCCGATGCAGCCCTTCACCTCGAGCACGGCCGGTCCCTTGCGGCGGATCACCGAGCGGTAGCTCTTGCCGCTCTTGGGATCATAGATCTGGCCGCGCCACAGGTCGGCATCGGCGGTGAAGGCGGACAGGATCGGGGTCGAGGCCAGCAGCCGGCGCTTGCGCTTGCCGGGATCGGGATTGTTGATGTCGCGCTGATCATTGCCTTGGGGCGGGGGGACGAGGAACCGCTCGATCGTGCCGCACAGCGACTTGCCGCAGGTCGCGATTACGATCACGGCGTCCTTCTCCGCCGTGATCCAGCGGCCGGTGATCGGTTCGGCGGCGCCTGCCGGCGCTGTCAGTGCGAGGAGGCCAAGCACCGCCGTCGCCAAAGCTTTCTTCTCCATCGTCATCCTCATGCAAATCCCACCCCGAACGGCCAGCGCCGCCCGCAGATCCCGAGCACCTTGAACAGGGTGCCCATCTGGCTGTCCTCGACCAGCCGATCGCGCTGCCGCTTGATCTTCGCCCCCTCCTTGGGGTTGCGCCGCTGGAGCGCCTCCATCCGCGTGTCGATGCCCATCTGGCGCAGCCATTCGCCCTGGTATTGCAGCCCCATGAGGTCCGCGCCATTGTCGACCGCGACCTGCTGGAGCAGTTCGAAGTCGACATGGGCGGTGATGTCGGCCTCGCCGGGATGGGCGAAGATGTCGACCTTCTTGTGCGCCTTCAAAGCCTGCACGGTCGATCCCGAGCGCAGTTCCATGTGGCCGTAGTCGACGATCAGTGCCGCCCCGCCCTGGTCGCGCAGCCGCTGCGCGATCTCGGCCATCAGCGCGGCGGCCGCCGGACTGGTCTCGATCATCGCGCCCTGCGCCGCGCTGACCCAGCTCGGCGGCACGAGGTGATCCATCCGCTCCTTGCCGGCCACGAAGGTGAAGGCCTCGCCGTCGAGCCCGACCATCCGGTCGAACCACCCGTCGGCGGAGCGCACCAGCTGGTGCACGGGCAGGGCATCGAAGAACTCGTTGGCGACGATCAGCAGCGGCGCATCGTCGGGCAGGGTCGAGAGATCGTGGTGGTGGCGGCACAGCGGAAAGGCCTCGCGCTGGATCTTCCTGAGGCTCGCCGAGGTCTCGACGAAATGCACCTCCGGTGCGAAATCGTAGCGCGCGGCCGCCCCGATCGCGTCCTTCGCCAGCGTGCCGCGCCCGGGGCCGAGCTCGACATAGTGGATGCGCTTGCGGCTCCCCATCCTCACCCACAGGTCGGCGAGCCACAGGCCGATCAGTTCGCCGAACATCTGGCTCACCTCGGGTGCGGTGATGAAATCGCCCTGTTCGCCGAGCGGATCGCGGCTGGCATAGTAGCGCGCGTTGCTCTCGCCCATGTAGTGCGCGAGGCTGACGGGGCCGGTCTCGCGGATCAGGCGCTTGAGGACGGCGGGCACGTCGACCTTGGCACGGGCGAGCACCTCGGCCTCGAGCCGCGCCTGCTCGGCGGCGGCGGCTTCGGCCTCGGCGGCAAGGCGCGCGCGCTCTTCGGCTTCGGCCTTGGCCTTTGCCTCGGCTGCGGCGCGCGCGGCCTCCTCGGCCTCGCGGCGGGCCTGTTCCTCGGCGGCACGGCGGGCGGCTTCCTCGGCCTCGGCCTTCGCGCGGGCTTCGGCTTCCGCGCGCTCCCTCGCCTCGGCCTCGCGGCGCGCCTTTTCCTCGGCCTCGCGGCGTGCCTTCTCCTCGGCAGCGGCCTTGGCTTTCGCCTCGGCTTCCGCCTTGGCCCTGGCCTTGGCCTCGGCGCGGGCGCGCGCTTCGGCTTCCTTCCTGAGGCGGGCTTCCTCGGCAGCCTTGGCGCGGGCTTCGGCTTCGGCGCGGGCGCGGGCTTCGGCGATGCGCCGCGCCTCGGCCTCGGCGGCGGCGCGCTCGGCGGCCTCGGCGGCTTCGGCATCGCGGCGGGCCCGCTCCTCGGCTTCCGCGCGCGCCCTGGCTTCGGCTGCGGCCCGTTCCCTCGCTTCCTTGCGTGCCTGGGCCTCGGCTTCTGCCCTTGCCTTGGCTTCGGCCTCGGCCCGGGCGCGCTCCTGTGCCTCGGCCTGCTTGCGCGCGCGGGCCTCGGCGGCGGCGCGGGCGCGCGCCTCGCGTTCGGCGCGGGCGCGTTCCTCGGCCTCGGCCTTCTCGCGCGCACGGGCTTCCTTCAAGGCGAGGGCGCGCTGTTCGGCTTCGGCCCTGGCGCGGGCAAGCGCTTCGGCCTTGGCCCGCGCTTCGGCGTCGACGCGCGCCCTGGCCTCGGCCCTGGCCGCCTCGCGCGCCGCGGCGGCAGACGGTGCGGGCGCCGGTTCGGGTGCGGGGTCGATCAGCCGCAGCGCGCTGCGCCACGCCCCGGCGGCGTTCAGGCCGGAGCCTGCACCCCCGCCCCCAGCGGCTTCGTCCTGAGCGCGTAGAGCACGACAATCAATCCAGTCAGGATAAGCGGTATGGTCAGCCATTGCCCCATCGATAGCCCGGTCCGGGCCGCAAAGTCAGCCAGTTGTTGATCCGGCTCCCGGAAAAACTCATTGACGAAGCGCGCGATCCCGATGCCGAGCGTGAACACCCCGGCGAGCAGGCCCGGGCGGTAGCGTGCACGGGTCTTCCAGAACAGCAGCATCAGGATCGTGAGCAGCGCCAGCCCCTCGAGCCCGGCCTGGTAAAGCTGGCTGGGGTGGCGCGGCAGATCGTCGGCACCGGGGAACACCATCGCCCAGGGCACGTCAGTGGCGCGGCCCCACAGCTCGCCGTTGACGAAATTGGCGAGCCGGCCGAGCAGCATCCCCATCGGCACGCCCACCGCGACGTAATCGACCACGCGGATGAAGTTGAGCTTGTCGCGCCATGCGACGTAGGCCATCGCCACGGTGACCCCGACGAGCCCGCCGTGGAACGCCATCCCTCCGTCCCACAGGCGCAGCAGCTGCCACGAGACGATCCCCTCGCCGGAGAAATCGGTGAAGGCGCTGGGAATGCCGGTCTCCCCGCCGGTGTAGAATAGCGCGTAGCCTAGCCGGCCGCCGACGATCACGCCCAGGGTGCAGTAGAAGAACAGGTCGTCGGCGTGGCGCTGCGCCATCGGCGCGCCGGGCTGCTTCAGCATCAGCGAGGTGTGCCAATAGGCGAAGATCACCCCGATGAGGTAGGCGAGCGAGTAGAACCTCAGGGTGAAGAAACCCAGGTCGATGCCCGGCCTCAGGCCCAGATCGGTCCAGTAGATCGGATCGGCAGCGCCGCTTGCGGCAAGTAGTGACAGCACGGGGCGAACCTCTTATTGACAACGGCATGCCGTATCGGCGGGCCGGAACCCGACTGTTAGCCGGCCCCGGTCGCGCTGGCGCTTCTGGCACAGCATCCGGGGCAGGGAAAGGGGCACGGGGACGCCGCGACGGTCTGGGACAGGAGTCTCGGACACGGGTCGCAGCCCGGCCGGGCGCCGCACAAAGAGAGAGAGGAACAAACCGCATGCCCACCCAGCTGGACAATGCGCTCGAGGCAATCATGACCGCGCTGACCGCCGAAGGTCAGCCGTTCGTCACGGCGCCCTTCGAGCGTGACGGGATCGCGATGCCGGCGTTTGCCGCCGCCCCCCCGACGCTCGCCCATTACATCGCGCACTTCGCCAACCAGAACAAGGACGTCCCCTTCCTCGTCGATGGCGCGGTGCGGCTCACCTTCGGGGAGGCCTATGCCGCCGCGACCTGCGTGGCCGAGGGGCTGGTGCGCACCCACGGCCTCGCCAAGGGCGACCGCGTCGGGCTCGCCGCGCGCAATTCGGCCAACTGGATAATCGCCTACATGGGGATCATCATGGCGGGCGGCTGCGCGACGTTGCTCAACGGCTTCTCCTCGGGCGAGGAACTGGCCTATGCGATCGATCTTGCCGAGGCAAAGCTGGTGCTCGCCGACGAGCCCCGCGCGGCGCGGCTCGAGGGGCACGATCACGGCGCCCGGCTGGTGCTGTTCGGCCACGGCAACGCGCCCGCCGAGGGCCTCGCCGCCACCTGGGGGCTGCCGCAGGGCACCAGCGCGGCGATGGCGATGCTGGCGAGCCTCGGGCCGGACGATCTCGCCACGATCCTCTACACCTCGGGATCGACCGGCAAGTCCAAGGGCGCGTGGTCCGATCACCGCGGCGTGGTGAGCGGGGTGCTGAACTATGTCGCCCAGAGCGCGATGGCCAAGCTGCTGATCGAGAGCCAGGGCGAGGTGCTGAGCGATCAGCCCTGCGCGCTGGTCGCCGTGCCGCTGTTCCACGTGACGGGGGAGATCCCGCTGTTCCTCCAGAGCTTCGCGATCGCGAGGAAGCTCGTCCTCATGCCCAAGTGGGACGCCGGCCTCGCGATCCGGCTGATGGCCGAGGAACGCGTGACCTATTTCGTCGGCGTGCCGCTGATGAGTTACGAGATCGCCAACCACCCCGACCGCGACAAGTACGATCTGTCGGCCTGCAAGACCTTCGCCGCCGGCGGGGCACCGCGGCCGGTGGAGCACGTGACGCGCATCAGGGACGCTTTCCCGCAGGGCTTCCCGATCCTCGGCTACGGCCTTACCGAGACCAACGCGCTCGGCTGCGGCAACTTCAACGAGAACTACCTCGCCAAGCCCGGATCGACGGGCCGCGCCTCGAAGCCGCTGGTCGAGCTCCGGATCCTCGACGATGCCGGCAAGGAACTGCCCAAGGGACAGGTGGGCGAGGTGTGCATCCGCTCGGTCGCCAATTTCCGCGGCTACTGGAAGAACGAGGAGGCGACCCGCGCGGCCTTCACCGACACCGGCTTCTTCCGCACCGGCGATCTCGGCTACCTCGACGAGGACGACTACCTGTTCATCGTCGATCGCAAGAAGGACATCATCATCCGCGGCGGCGAGAACATCTCCTGCATCGAGGTCGAGGATGCGATCTACGCGCATGATGACGTGGGAGAATGCTCGGTCTTCGGCCTGCCCTGCGAACGCTTCGGCGAGGTGCCGGCGGCGGTCTACCGCATGAAGGATGGGCACGCGGCGATCACGCCTGCGGAACTGCGCGCTTTCCTGCTCGAGCGGATCGCCCCCTTCAAGGTCCCGCTCGAACAGCATCTCTGGCTGGTCGAGGAGGCCCTCCCGCGGCTCGGCACGCAGAAGATCGACAAGCGCAGCGTCAAGGCCCGCTACCTTGCCGAGGCGGTGCCGGCGTGAGGCTGGCGCAGACGTGACGTGAGCCCGCCCCGTGAGCCCTAGGCGCATCCCCGGCCAGCGCGCCATCATCGACCGGCGCGCGCTGGTCGAGGCGATCGCTGCGCTTCATGCCGAGAGCGGCGAGCGCGCCCGCCCCGCAATCGTCAAGGCCCTGCGCGACGCGCTCGAGGGCGGGCGGGCGGAACTCGCGCGGAGGCTGGCCGAGACGCCCTCGGCGGGCCACGACGTCACCGGCGGCTTCAGTTTCCTGATGGACCAGCTGCTGCGGGTGATCCACGATCACGTCACCACCCACCTCTATCCCGTCCCCAACCGCACCGCCGCCGAACGGCTCGCGATCCTGGCGGTGGGCGGCTACGGGCGGGCGGAGATGGCGCCCCATTCGGACGTCGACATTGCCTTCATCACCCCCATGCGCCGCGCGCCGTGGTGCGAGCAGGTGATCGAGGCGATGCTCTACATCCTGTGGGATCTCGGCCTCAAGATCGGCCATTCGAGCCGCACTGTCGCCGACACGATCCGCATGGCAAGGGAGGACCTGACGATCCGCACCGCGCTGCTCGAGGGGCGGCTGGTGTGGGGGGACCAGGCGCTCTACGACGAGCTGCGCAGCCGCTTCTGGAACGAGGTCGCGCGCGGCAACGAGCGGCAGTTCCTGACGCAGAAGCTCGCCGAGCGCGATGCGCGGCACAAGCGGATGGGGGACAGCCGCTATGTGGTCGAGCCCAACATCAAGGAGGGCAAGGGCGGCCTCAGGGATCTCCAGACGCTCTACTGGATCGGCAAGTATGTCCACCGCGTCGGGAGCGCCGCCGAGCTGGTCGACGTCGGGCTGCTGACCCAGAGCGAATACCGCAGCTTCCGCCGCGCCGAGAACTTCCTGCTGGCGGCGCGCTGCCACATGCACCTCATCGCCGACCGTGCCGAGGACCGATTGACCTTCGACCTCCAGCGCGCCGTGGCCGAGCGGATGAACTTCGCCGACCGCCCCGGCAAGAGCGCGGTCGAGCGGTTCATGCAGTACTACTTCCTCCAGGTGAAGCGGGTCGGCAGCCTGACGGGCGTGTTCCTCGCCCACCTCGACGAGGAGTTCGCGCGCAAGCGCCCGCGCACCGGCTTCTTCGCCGGCTGGACCCAGCGGCCGCGGATGTTCAAGGGCTATTCGGTCGAGGGCGGCCGGCTGCGCGCGCCGGGCGACGACTGGTTCCGGCAGGACCCGGTGCGGCTGATCGAGGTGTTCCGCCTCGCCGAGGCCGAGGGGCTCGAGGTCCACCCCGAGACCATGCGCCAGGCCGGGCGCGACGCCCGGCTGATCGACGGCAAGCTGCGCCGCGACAAGCGCGCCAACGCCCTGTTCGTCGAGTTGCTGTCGGGCCGCAAGGACCCGGAGACCGCGCTCCGGTGGATGAACGAGGCGGGGGTGTTCGGCCGCTTCGTGCCCGATTTCGGCCGGGTCAACGCGCAGATGCAGTTCGACATGTATCACCACTACACCGTCGACGAGCACACCATCCGCGCGATCGGTCTCCTCTCGCAGATCGAGCGCGGCCTGCTCGAGGCCGATCACCCCCGGGCCACCCGGGAGTTTCCCAAGCTCGCCTCGCGCCGGGCGCTGTTCGTGGCGGTGCTGCTCCACGACATCGCCAAGGGGCGCGGGGGCGACCATTCGGTGCTCGGCGCGGAGGTCGCGCACCGGCTGTGCCCGCGCTTCGGGCTCGACGAGAAGGAGACCGATCTCGTCGCCTGGCTGGTGCTCCACCACCTCCTGATGAGCCGTACCGCCCAGAAGCGCGACCTCACCGATCCCAAGACCATCGAGGATTTCGTCGCCGAGGTGCAGAGCCTCGAACGCCTTCGCAACCTCGCGATCCTCACCGCGGTCGATATCCGCGCCGTCGGGCCGGGAACGTGGAACAGCTGGAAGGGCCAGCTTCTCGGCGAGCTCTACGATGCCGCGCAGGAACGCCTCCGGCTGGGGCACAAGGGAACGGGACGCAAGCAGCGGGTCATGGCCAAGAAGGATGCGGTGCAGCGGCTGCTCGGCGATGCCGATCACCTCGTCGACAGCATCGGCGCGCTGCTCGGCGATGCCTACTGGATCGCCGAACCGGAGGAGATCATCGCCGGCAACCTCAGGCAATACGACGCCGCCGAAGCCGCTGGCGAGGCGCTCTCGATCGCCTTCGAGGTCGACGAAACCCGCGGCGCCACGCGGGTCAGCGTCATCGCGCTCGACCATCCGGGGCTGTTCTACCGCATGGCGGGCGGCATCCATCTCGCCGGCGCCAACATCATCGATGCGCGCATCCACACCGCGCGCAGCGGCTATGCGGTCGACAACTTCCTGGTGCAGGACCACAATGCCCAGCCGTTCCGCGAGGAGGCGCAGCTCGCCCGCATCGACAAGGGCATCCGCGACGCGCTGCTCGCCAAGGTCGAACTGGTGCCCAAGCTCGCCGCCCGGCCGCTGTCCCACTCGCGCGCGAAGGCCTTCGACGTCGCGCCGCGGGTCGGCTTCGACAACGACGCCTCGAACCACTTCACCGTGATCGAGGTCACCGCGCGCGACCGCCCGGCGCTGCTCAACCGGCTCGCCCACGCGCTCTACAAGGCGAACCTCATCGTCCATTCGGCGCATATCACGGCCTACGGGGAGGCGGCGGCGGACACCTTCTATGTCACCGATCTGACCGCCGCCAAGGTCAAGGCCCCCGACCGCCTCGCCGAGATCGAGGCCGCGCTGCTCGCCGCGGCCAGCGACCAGCGCCAGGAACAGCTCGAAAAAGTCTGATCTTCTCGCGACTTGGCACTCTCCGCGTGCATTTGCCAAGATAGGTTGCATTCCAGAAACGTATTGCTATGGGAGCGGCCCTCAACTCAGGGAGAGTCATAAAAATGAAGATCGCACATTCCCTGCCGCGCCCCCTTCGGCTCGGCAAGCTGGCCCTGCTCGCCTCGACCGCCGGGCTGATCCCGGTCGCAGCGCAGGCGCAGGACGCGCCGCAGGACGAGCCGGCGGAAACCGCCGGCGCCCTCGACAGCATCAACGAGATCCTCGTCACCGGCACCAAGACCAAGGATGCCGAGAACGTGCAGGACGTGCCGGTCGCGGTCACCGCCTTCAACGCGGGCACGCTCGAGGCGTTCAAGATCCGCGACGTCTCGGGCCTGTCCTTCCAGGCGCCCAACGTCAGCCTCGACCAGATCGGCACCAGCCGCGGCCAGGCCAACTTCCAGATCCGCGGCCTCGGCATCAACTCCTCGATCCCCTCGATCGACCCGACCGTCGGCACCTTCGTCGATGGCGTCTATCTCGGGATCAACGCGGGCGTCGTGTTCGACCTGTTCGACCTCGAGAGCGTCGAGGTGCTGCGCGGGCCGCAGGGCGTGCTGTTCGGCCGCAACGTGACCGGCGGCGCGGTGCTGATCAACACCGGCAACCCGACCGAGGAGTTCCGCGGCAAGTTCCGCGCGGCGGTCGACGGCCCGGTCGACAGCGGCCGCGGCGGCGCGAACTACACCGTCAGCGGTGTCGTCTCCGGCCCGATCGTCGAGGACGTGCTGCTGTTCAAGGTGGGCGCCTACTACAACAAGGACGAGGGCTACTTCCGCAACCTGTTCGACAATTCGAACCACGGCGAGGCAGAAACCAAGATCCTGCGCGGCGCGCTCGAGGCACGGCTCGGCGACCTGACCCTGCTCGGCAAGCTCGACTATTTCGAGAGCGAGGGCGACGGCCCCGCGGCGCAGAACCGTGCCTTCTTCGACCGCGACAGCTTCGACTTCTCGATCGACAACCCGGGCAGCTACGCCAACGAGATCTGGACCGGCTCGCTGACCGCGACCATGGATATCGGCGCGGGCACGCTCACCAACGTGTTCGGCTGGCGCAAGTACGACGCCGACACCGACGGCGACATCGACGCGACCCCGCGCTTCCTGTTCCACTCGACCACCGAGACCGCGCAGGAGCAGTTCTCGAACGAGCTGCGCTATGCGATCTCGACCGAGGGCGGGCTCGACCTGACCTTCGGCGGCTTCTGGTTCGACCAGAACCTCGCCTACACCGAGACGCGCCAGCTGCCGCTGTCCAGCCCGCTGACCTTCTTCGGCGGCGGCCGACAGGACCACGAGGTGCTCGGCGTCTTCGCCAATGCGCAGTACGAGGTGATCGACAGCCTCTCGATCATCGCCGGGATCCGCTGGAACCAGGAAACCAAGGACGCGGCCGTAACCTACGTGCGCCCGCGCACCCCGTGCTCGGTGGTCGAGGGCACCTGCCCCACCGCCGGCCGCAACAGCCTGATCCCGACGGAGAACAACGGCTTCACCGATCGCGTGCGGTTCCGCAACGTCTCGCCCAAGCTCGGCCTCCAGTACGAGTTCGACGCGGGCCAGATCTACGGCCACTGGAGCCGCGGCTTCCGTTCGGGCGGCTACAACTTCCGCATCACCAACGCCAACGCCTTCGAACAGATCGCGCTGGCGCCGGGCGGTTCGCTGTCCTTCGACGAGGAGCGGGTCGACACCTACGAGGTCGGCGGCAAGGTCCAGACCGCGGACGGCGCCTTCACCTTCAACGCGGCTGCCTACCTCACCAAGATCGACAACATGCAGCGCGAGGTGAACCAGTCCTCGCCGACTGCGGGCGTGGCCCAGTCGATCTTCAACACCGCCAACGCCTCGATCACCGGCTTCGAGTTCGAGGCCCGGCTGCGGGCGACCGACGCGCTGATCCTCACCGCCAACCTCGGGGTGATCGATGCCGAATATGACGAGATCCTGTTCGACATCTCGGGCGACGGCGTCATCGACGGACGCGACCTCGCGCTGAGCCTGCCGCGCGTTCCCCCCGTCACGGTGGGCGCGGGGCTGATCCACGAGCTCGATTTCGGCAGCAGCAGCCTCCTCACCCGCGTGAACTACCAGTACCGCGACGAGGCGGCCTACACCGACGACAACTTCGGCTGGCTCAACGACATCCACCAGCTCGAGGCGAACATCACCTGGAACACGCCGGTCGAAGGCCTGTCCTTCTCGATCTACGGGCGCAACCTGTTTGACGAGGTGCAGGAAGGCGGCGACACGCAGGTGCCCTTCGGCAGCGGCGCGCCGAACACCGGCCCGCGCGGCCCGCTCTCGAGCGGCGTGCGGCGGCCCTTCTTCGACAACCCGGCCGGCGGCACCTTCACCCCGCTGCTGCGGGGCCGCAACGTCGGCATCGAGGCGCTGTTCGAGTTCTGATCGAGTATGTCCCTCCCCGTCCCGGAAGGGATGGGGAGGTGGCAGCCGCAGGGCTGGCCGAAGGCTGCGGTGGCAAGCGCCGCCCCCTCCACCACTCGCCTTTGGCGAGCGGTACCCCTCCCCATCGCTGGCGCGACGGGGAGGTTCTTTATGTCCGGCTTCCGAACAGCGCCGTGCCGACCCGCACGTGGGTGGCACCGAGCATCACGGCGGTCTCGTAGTCCCCGCTCATGCCCATGCTGAGCCCGGCAAGGCGCCCCGGGGAAAGACCATGGTCGGCGGCGAGCTTCGCCAGCAGCGCGAAGAAGGGCGCCGCCTCGGTGTCGGCTGGGGGGATGCACATCAGCCCGGCGAGCGGGATATCCGCGGCCCGCACCTCGCCGAGGAAGCTCGGCAGATCGGCAAGCCGGCACCCGCCCTTCTGCGGCTCGTCGCCGATATTGACCTGCACGAAGCAGGGTACCTGCCGCCCCGCCTTGTCCATCGCCTTGGCCAGCGCGGCGAGCAGGCTCGGCCGGTCGAGCGAGTGGATGACATCGAACAGCGCGACCGCCTCCTCCGCCTTGTTCGATTGCAGCTGGCCGATGAGGTGGAGTTCGATATCGGGATGGGCCTCGCGCAAGGGGGACCACTTGGCGGCGGCTTCCTGCACCCGGTTTTCGCCGAAGACGCGCTGGCCGGCCGCGATCAGGGGCAGGATCGCCTCGGCGGGGTGGGTCTTGCTGACCGCGATCAGGGTGATTGCCTCGGGCGCGCGGCGGGCGGGCTTGCAGGCGCGGGCAATGCTGGCGCGGATGTCGGCGAGGCGGGTGGCGGCTGTATTCTCCATGGCCGCGCTCTATAGCGGGTGGGTGACGCGCGCAAAGACCTTCCCTCGCCTGTGGCTGATCTCCGACGCGCGCAACGATGCGGGGCTCGAACGCGCCCTCGCCGCGCTGCCGCGCGGTTCGGGCCTGATCTTCCGGCATTATCACCTGCCCGGCGCGGAGCGGCTGGCGCGCTTCCGGGTGCTGAGCCGGATCGCCCGTGCGCGCGGCCACCTCACGGTGCTGGCGGATTCGGCGCTGACCGCGCGCGAATGGGGCGCCGACGGGATCTACGGGCCGCCGCGCAGTCTGTGGCCGCGCCGGGCGGGCCTGCTCCACCTCGCGACGGCGCACGACCTTGCCGAACTGGGCCTCGCGGCGCGGATCGGGGCGGATGCGGCGCTGCTTTCGCCGGTGTTCCCGACGCGCTCGCATCCGGGCGGCGCGGTGCTGGGGGCGGTGCGTTTCCGCCTGCTGGCGGGGCAGGCGGCGCTGCCGGTGATCGCCCTCGGCGGGATGACCGCGCACCGCGCCCGCGCGCTTGGCTGGCCCTGCTGGGCCGCGATCGACGGGCTCTCCCGCCCCCACGCCCCCGACCGTCACGAGGGGTAGGGGCGATGCCGGAGCCATACCGTCCGTCGCTCTTTCCTTGACCGGAGTCCCTCAAGGATTCATGCTGTGTTCCGCACAGGAGACTCCCACATGGCCAGCCGCGCGGTCGCAACCAGCAAACCCGGTCGCCCGACCGATGCCGAATGGCGCGCAGGCCTGCGCCGCTCGGTACGCCGCATCGCGCAGACGGGCGCGGCTGCCGCGCTGATCGGCGCGGCCCTGTTCCTCGCGCTCGCGCTCGCCAGCTACACCCAGACCGACCCGAGCCCCTCGACCGCGGCCGATCCCGATCAGGTCGCCAACTGGATGGGCACCGCCGGGGCTTGGGCGGCCGACCGGGTGCTGATGATCTTCGGCCTGCCCGGCGTGCTGCTGCTGCCGCTGCTCTACGTCTCGGCGCGCAAGCTGTGGCGCGACGTCGAGAACGGCGAGGAGCCCGAGACCACCGCCTGGTGGATGCCGACCGCGCTGCTGTTGATCGCGATGACGCTGATCGCGACGGTGCTGAGCCTCGCCTTCGAGGGGCCGGGCGGCACCCTCCCCGCGCAGGCGGGGGGCCTTGCCGGACTGCTCGGCGCGGGCGCGATCCAGGCGATCGCGGCGCGCTTCGGCGAAGGGGCGCAAGGCTGGGTGATCCTCGGCCTGGCGCTCGCCTGCCTCGCGGCCGGCGTGGGCCTTATCACCCGCATCTTCGCGATCGACTGGCGGGTGCTGATGAGCCTGCCCGAATTCCTCGGCGGCGGCTCGCTCGCCGGGCTCGCGCGGCGCCTGCCGCTGCCGGGACGCGCGGCCCTTCCCGCGCTCGCCTTCGCCGGCGAGGATGCCGAGGAGGGCGCCCCCGCCCGCCCGCGCCGCGCCGCCGCCAAGGGCGCCGAGCCCGCGCCCGCCGAAAGCGACGAGCGCCCGCGCCGCGCCCCCGAGATCAGCGATCCCTCGGCCCCGCCCAAGCGCGCACCGACGAGCAGGTCGGCGCAGCGCGACATGTTCGCGCCCTTCAACCTGCCGAGCCTCGACCTCCTCGCCGAACCCCCGGCGGACAAGGCGCCCAAGCTCGACAAGCTGGCGCTCGAGCGCAATGCGCGCCTCCTCGAGAACGTGCTCGACGATTTCAACGTCAAGGGCGAGATTACCGCGGTCCGCACCGGCCCGGTCGTCACCATGTACGAACTGGAGCCTGCACCCGGCATCAAGGCAAGCCGGGTGGTCGGTCTCGCCGAGGACATCGCCCGCAACATGAGCGCGATTTCCGCGCGCGTCTCCGCCATTCCCGGGCGCACCGTCATGGGCATCGAGCTGCCCAACCAGGATCGCCAGACGGTGATGCTCAAAGAACTCGCCGCGGCGGCCGCCTTCGCCGATGCCAAGGGCAATATGCCGGTGATCCTCGGCAAGGACATTGCGGGCGAGCCGATCATCGCCGATCTTGCCGCCATGCCCCACTTGCTGGTCGCGGGGACCACCGGTTCGGGCAAGTCGGTCGGGCTCAACGTCATCCTGCTCTCGCTGCTCTACCGCTTCACCCCGGCCGAACTGCGCCTGATCCTGATCGATCCCAAGGTGCTCGAACTCAAGATCTACGACGACATCCCGCACCTCCTTTCGCCCGTCGTCACCGAGCCCGCCAAGTCGGTGCGCGCCCTCAAGTGGGCGGTCGAGGAGATGGAGCGGCGCTACCGGATGATGAGCGCGATCGGCTCGCGCAACATCCACTCCTTCAACGAGAAGGTCTCCGCCGCGATCGCCAAGGGCAAGCCATTGGGCCGCCGGGTGCAGACCGGCTTCGATCCCGAGACCGGCGAACAGCTGTTCGAGGAGGAACAGCTCGACTATCAGCCGCTCCCCCAGATAGTGCTGATCGTCGACGAGCTCGCCGACCTGATGGTCACCGTCGGCAAGGAGATCGAGGTGCTGATCCAGCGCCTCAGCCAGAAGAGCCGTGCGGCGGGCATCCACCTCATCATGGCGACCCAGCGCCCCTCGGTCGACGTCATCACCGGTGTCATCAAGGCGAACCTGCCCACCCGCATCAGCTTCAAGGTGACCAGCCGGATCGACAGCCGCACGATCCTCGGCGAACAGGGGGCCGAACAGCTGCTGGGCAAGGGCGACATGCTCTACAAGCCCAACACCGGTGCGATGGTGCGCGTCCACGGGCCCTTCGTCTCCGACGAGGAGGTCGAGGCGGTCGCCGATCACTGGCGCAGGCAGGGCGCGCCCGAATATGTCGATGCCGTCACCGAGGAGCCCGAGGAAGGCTTCGGCTTCGGCTTCGAGGACGAGTTCACCGCTTCCGACAACCCGGAAGAGCGCAAGTATCGCCAGGCCTGCCAGATCGTGATCGAGAACCAGAAGGCGAGCGGGTCATGGCTCCAGCGCCAGATGGGGGTGGGCTACAACACCGCCGCCAAGTGGATCGAGCGGATGGAGGAGGAGGGCATCGTCGGCCCCGCCAATCATGTCGGCCGCCGCGAGATCTACCGGGACGCGAACGGCAATCCCTTGTAATCGCGAAGGGCGCAAAGTGCACGAATGCAACGTCGCGAAACTGTAACTTCCCGGTAACGCGGCTTACGCTCAGCCGTCGTTTCTCCGTCACCATCGGGTGTCACGGGCAAGGCCTCTCTCACGCAACAGGGAAGCCACAACATGCTCCGCACCCCGTTCACCCGCGTCTCGTTGATCGCGCTCGCCGCCTCGCTCACCGCCCCGCAGGCGGTCTTGGCGCAAGCCGCAGACGCCGCAGCCGCCGAGGACGACAGCGCCTCCTCCGGCAACCAGATCATCGTCACCACCCAGAAGATCGAGCAGCGCGCCCTCGACGTGCCGATCACCATCACCGCCACCAGCGGCGAGCGCATCCGCGAACTGGGCGTGACCGATCTCGATGAACTTTCGGTCTACATCCCCGGGCTCAACATCCAGGAGCAGAGCGCCAACAATCCCGGCATCGTGATCCGCGGCATCACCTCCGACAGCGGCTCGGCACAGGAAGGCCCGCGCGTCACGCTCTACTACAACGGCGTCGACATTTCGCGTTCGCGCGGCTCGTACCAGGCGATCTACGACCTCGAGCGTGTCGAGGTCATCAAGGGACCGCAGGCGACCCTGTTCGGCACGGCCTCGGCGGTGGGCGCGATCAGCCTCGTCTCGGCACGTCCGCGCGAGGGCTTCTCGGGCGAGATCCGCGGCCGCTACGGCAACTTCAACCAGACCCTGGTGGGCGGCTTCCTCAACATCGGCTCGGACACAATCGCCGCGCGCATCGCCGGCGAATGGCGCACCCGTGACGGCTATGCCCGGAACCTCAGCCCCAACCAGGAAGACGAGCTCTACGCCCAGGACCAGCTCGGCCTGCGCGCCTCGCTCCGTTACACGCCGACCGCCGACTTCACGCTCGACGTGATCGCCACCTACGACCAGCAGCGCAACGGCGGCACGCCCTTCATCTCGGCGCGCTTTCCTGCCTCGACGGCCTCCCCCGGCGGCCCGGCCAATGCCTTCGTCGATGCGAACCTCGGCGGCAACCCGGCGGGCGCCGCGGCGCTGGGCGACGACCAGCTCGGCCTCAACCGCGAGGTCTACGATCTCAACATCACCGCCGAATACCAGTTCGCCGACGAATGGACCTTCACCACGGTGAACGGCTACCGCGAATTCGACAGCCGCGAGGTGTTCGACGCCGACGGTTCGGCCGCGCCCTTCCTCGAATTCGCCGAGATCGCTGACGGCTGGCAGGTCAGCCACGAAGGGCGCTTCACCTATTCGGGCAGCAAGCTGCGCGCCAGCGCGGGCTGGAACCTGTTCATCGAGGAGGGCGTCCAGAACGTGCCCTTCGCGACCGAGGAGGGGCTGTTTCTGCAGTGCCTTTCGACCCTGTTCAACGCGCCGGTGGCCAGCCGGCCCTTCGGCGCAACGCCCTGCGTGGCGGCCGACGGCAGCTCGCCTTCGACCGGCATCACCAACTTCCAGTACAGCTCGGTGACCGAGAACCAGGGCCGCAACGAGGCCTATTCGGTGTTCGCGGACTTCACCTGGACGCCGTTCGATGCGCTCGAGCTGACCGCGGGCCTGCGCTACATCGACGAATACCGCCGTTCGGGCTTCTTCGCGCGCGCGCCCAACGCGGTGTTGAGCGGTTCGCCGCTGATCCCCGGACAGATCGACACCCGCGGCCAAACCTTCGAGGCCGACGAGAGCTTCTCGGCCTGGCTGCCGCGCTTCAACGCGCTCTACCGGATCACCGACGACGTCAACGTCTACGCCACCATCTCCAAGGGTCGCCGCTCGCCCGTGGTGCAGCTGAACGCGCGGCGCGACGGGGCAAACGTGATCGCCAACCGCACCGACGTGGACGAGGAGATCGTCTGGAACTACGAAGGCGGGATCAAGCTCGCCACCGGTCCGGTCTCGGCCTCGCTCGGCGTCTACTACCAGGTCTACGACAACTTCCAGGTCTCGGTCCCGAATCTCAACGACGAGGGAGACCCGGACGGCAGCTTCCGCACCGAGAGCGCAGGCAGCGCCAGCAACCTCGGCGTCGAGGGCGAGCTCGCCATCGACGTGACCGACTGGCTCAACGTCTTCGGCAACTTCGGCTATATCGACGGCGGCGTTGACGATGATCCGGCCAACGGCATCTTCGCCGGCGCCCGGTTTCGTCTCCAACCCGAATGGCAGGCCTCCGGCGGCTTCACGATCGATGCGCCGATCGGAAACGGGCTACGTTTCTTCGCGACGCCCAGCGTGACCCACCGCAGCCGGATCGCCTTCGAACTTCCCAGCGCACTGAGGCCGGTGCCACTCACGCAAGATCCGGTGACGCTGGTCAACGCACGCGCCGGGGTGAGCTTCGCGGAGGACCGCTACGAGATCGCGGGCTTCATCCGCAACGCCACTGGCGAGGAATACCTGCTCGACGCGGGCAACACCGGCGGGAACTTCACCGTCCCGACCTTCATCCCCGCCGAACCGCGCTTCTACGGGGTGGAGGTCACCGCGCGCTTCTGAGGCGCGGCATCGGACAAAGGCACGCGGGGCGGGAGCGTCGTCGAAAGGCGACCGCTCCCGCCCCTTTCGCTATTCCTCGGTCATGATCTTCGGGGCGGCCGGCACCACCGGCGCGGGCGGCGTGTCGCGCGCGGCGCGCTCCTCCGGGGTGAGCGGGCGAAAGCGGATGGCGACGGGTGTGAAGCTGCCGTCATCGCGCTGGCGGATCGTGACGATCCCGCGCAGGTCGCGGTTGCGGAGCTGCTGCTCGAGCGCCGCGGCACGATCCTGGCCGAGGTAGAGGCGGCCGCGCCTCAATCCCTCCAAGCCGTAGACGGCTGACGCATTGGCGGTGAGCGGATGCGCGCAATCCTTCGGCAGCAGCGATGCCGTCACGCGCGTGACGGTCGGCGGATCGCCCTCCAGACACAGATGGACAATCGTCTCGGGCGGAAACTGGTCGGCTCCCGGCCAGTCATAGGCGAACTCGACATAGTGCCCGCGCAGGTAATCGCGCGGGTCGTAGCCCTGGATCGGCACCTCCCATTCGGTGCCCTGCTCGAACGTGTGGTGGCTCTGGCCCCACAGGCCCGCAAGCCCGGCGAGGGGGAGGAGGACGGCGGCGAGGTGTGCAACGCGCTTCACGGCTCACCCTCGCCCGCGGGGGCGAAACGCTTGGACACCCGCACCGCCGCCCAGGCGACGCCGAGGATCAGCAGGCCCGCGAGGATCAGCCCGAAGCCGCTCGTCAGCAGGTCGCCCGCGAGTTCGAAGCTCAGCACGATCAGCCGCAGCGCGATCACCGCGACGGCGAGTTGAAACACCCCGCGCCAGTGGGCGGCGAGCGCGGCGGCGGCGATGCTGGTCCACAGCGCCATGAACAGCAGCGCCGTGGGCACGACAAGGTCGTTGGCGGCATAGGCGAGCGGGAGGGTCAGCCCCGCCCCGGCGATGATCGCGCCCGCCATGCGGCCCGACAGGCCGGGGCGCGCCAGCCCGGTGCCGATCCCCGCCAGCACCGCCGCCAACCCGCTCGTCAGCGCGCCCGCCGCGATGTGCCAGCCGGGCTCGCTGAACTCGCCAAACCCTGCGACGATGGTCGCGAGCGAGGCGCCGCCCACGGCATAGGCGAGCGCAAGCTGTTCGAGCCGCCGCCAGAAATCGGCGCGCAGGCTTTGGGCGCGCAGGCCTGCGGCGACGGGCGCGAAACCCATGGGAAGCGCGGTGACGAAGGCGAGCCATACCATGCGCGCGCTATCGGGGGTCTCGCCGAAGCGGCTGTCCGCCGCCGCATATTCCCAGACACACCACACCGCCCCGCCCAGCAGGGCCAGCGCGGAAGGCCAGCTCCGCCCCATCAGCAGCAGCAGCGGTGCGAACAGCGCGAGCCACAGCGCCAGCGGCTGCCACAGCGGCGAACTCGTCTGGTAGACCTGCCCGATATGCCCGAAGAAGGTGAGGCCCAGCGCCGCGGCGACGAAGGCGAGCGCCTCGACCGCCCAAGGGGAGCGTGCCGCCAGCCGTTCCTCACGCGCGAACAGCACCGCCAGCAGGAGCGCGATCAGCGCGAGGTGGACGGCGAGCCGGACCACGCCCGGAATCGCTTCCCAGTTGGCGGCGATCACCGACACCAGCCCCAGACCGATCGTCAGCGCACCGATGCCCCACACCGCCCACAGCGCCAGCGGACGGGCGTGGCGCGCCTCGTAGGAGAGCAGCCGGTCGCGGGTCGCGGCGTCGATCAGGCCGGCTTCGTGCCAATGGGCGATCCTGCGCGCGCTCATCGCGTGAACGTAGCCCGTCGCGGGGGCGGCGGCAATCGCCCCCGCAGCCTACTTCGCCGCAAGCTCCTCGCGGGTCAGCAGGGTCATGGTCTGGACCTTGGCGGCATTGGCCTGCATCAGCGCGGCCGGCATCGCGACCATCCCGACCCGCGCGAGCGGGCCGTCGCGGCCCCAGCTCTTGACCCATTCCTGCATGAAGGCCTCGAGCCCCGGGATTGCGCGCATGTGCGACTTCTTGACGTAGACGTAGAGCGGCCGCGCGCCCGGGTAGGCGAAGCTCGCGATGTTCTCGTAGGTGGGCGGCACGCCGTTCATCGGCAGGCCCTGCACCCGGTCGGCGTTCTCCTCCATGTAGGAATAGCCGAAGACCCCCACCGCCCGTGGGTTGCCGACGATCTTCTGGACGATCAGGTTGTCCTGCTCACCCTGGTCGGTGTAGCCGCCATCGTCGCGCACCTCGGTGCAGATCTGCGCATAGGCTTCCTCGTCGCTGTCCTTCAGCGCCTTCATCTCGGGATTGGTCGCGCAGCCCACCTCGAGCACCAGCTCCTTGAGCGCGTCGCGCGTGCCCGAGGTCGAGGGCGGGCCATAGACGAGGATCGGGTCGGCGGGCAGCGCCGGGTCGACGTCATTCCAGGTCTTGGCGGTCTGCGGCCGGCCGTAGGGCCGCGCGGCGAGCGCCTCGTAGACCGTCTTCGGCGACAGGTTCAGCATGATCCCGCCCTTGGCCGAGGCGAAGGCGATTCCGTCCAGCCCGACCTGGAGCTCGATCACCTCGTCCACCCCGTTGGCGACGCAGGATTCGAACTCCGACAGCTTCATCCGCCGCGAGGCGTTGACCATGTCGGGGGTGTTCGGGCCGAGCCCCGAGCAGAACAGCTGGATGCCGTTGCCGGTGCCGGTGGATTCGATCAGCGGCGAGCGCATGTCGGGGTTCGAGCGCGCGAAGTTCTCCGCCACCAGCTTGGCGAAGGGATAGACCGTCGAGGAGCCGACCGCGTGCACAGACTGCGCCCCCGACCCGCCATCGCACCCGGCAAGGGTGGTGGCGACGAGCGCCAGGGCGGCGCCGATCCTGAAGAGGGCGGTGGGGCGATGTGCCATGCAGGGTCCCGGTGGGGGGACCAGGACGGTCCCCTGAGGGTCGGGCGCTAGGCGGCTTTCGTTACAGGCCCGTTACGCACCCCCTGCCGCCGGGCGTGCGATGCGCAGGGGCTTTCGGGATGCCCGACGCAGGAGACCGCAAGATCATGAAAGCGCGCCATATTTCCTCCAAAATGGAGCAAGTGCACTTAACAGCATCGTAAGAGCTTGCATGGTAACGGCCCGGGCATGGCCATCCCGCGCCTTCTTCTCCGGCTCTGCATCGCTGCCGCGCTGATCGCGCTGCTCGCCGCGCGTCCGGCGTCGGCGGACGATCACGTGGTCCCGATCTTCGCCGCATCGTGCCACGCCGCCACCGCGCTCGAGAGCACCGCCGCGGCGATGCAGCCACGCGCCGCGTGGACCTGCGACGACAGCAAGTGGCGTTCCGATGTCCCCGTGATGTGGCTGCGCTTCGAAGCGGAGAGCTGGCGCGGCGAAGAGCTCCCCCGGCAGTTCTTCAGCCGCATCGCCCGCTTTTCCTCGATCACCTTCCACGCCGTCGACGCCGACGGCACGATCCGCTCGCGCCGCCTGACCGAGGCGGACGGGGTGCCCTTTCCCGCCGGCCCGGTGTTCCAGCTGCCGCTGCCCGCGGTGACGCCCGCCACCACCATGGTGCTCGCCCGCATCGAAGGCCCGCATTCGGTCCCGCTGCTCACCGAGGCGCATCTCACCCACGATCCGGGCGAGGCCGAATGGTCGCAGATCGACATGATGCTGCTCGCCTTCGTCACCGGCATGCTGGTGCTGCCGCTGCTGTTCGACATCAGCTTCTTCGTGGTGCTGCGCGAACGCTTCGTGGTGCTGCACGCCGCGATGGTGAGCGCGATGATGGTCTATGTGCTCACAGCAGGCGGACTGGCCTCGGCCTTCGTCACCCTGCCGCTGGCGGTGATGGCGGTGCTCGGCCCGCTGTCCTACGCGATCGGGGCGGGGCTTTCGGCGCTGTTCCTGTCGCAGTTTCTCGAACGCGGCGCGCAGTCCGCGGCGATGCGGCGGGCGACCGTCGCCACCGGCTGGTTCACGATGCTGGTGCCGGGCTTCTGCGCGCTCCAGCTCGAGGTCACCCAGGCCTTCGACGACCGCGGCTATTTCATCGCCTTCCTGCCCTTTATCGTCGTCATCAGCGCGGCGATCTTCGAAGCGGTCGCGCGCGGCAGCCGCTCGGCCCGGTTCATCGCGCTCGCCTGGACACCGATCATCCTCGCCTCGGTGGAACGGCTGCTGCGCGGGCTGGGCTTCCATGTCGGCCCCTCGAGCCTCGACCAGATGCTCTATGTCGCGGTCGGGATCGAGGTGGTGGTGATCTCGCTCGCCATCGCCGACCGCTTCCTGGCGCTGCGCCGCGAGCGCGATGCGGCGCTGACCGAGGCGAAGATGCTCGAACACATCTCGACCCGCGATTCGCTCACCGGCCTGATGAACCGCCGGGCGATCGAGGCGCGCTTCGACGAGCTGCTCGCGCAGGGCTTCGACACCTTCGCGCTGGTCGATCTCGACCGCTTCAAGGCGATCAACGACCTGCACGGCCACCAGATCGGAGACGCGGCGCTGGTCGCCTGCGCCGGGGCGATCCGGGCGAGCGGGGATCGCGACGCGGTGGCGGTCAGGCTGGGGGGCGAGGAGTTCGTGGTGCTGCTGCGCGGCGAACGCACGCTTGAACGCGCCGAGGCGCTGCGCCAGGCGATCCCGATGCGGATCGCCAAGGAGGTCCCGGGGCTCGACCTGCCGGTCACAGCCAGCATGGGAGTGATCGTGCTGGCCGACGCGGGGCGTCACAAGATGGCCTTCGCCGAATTCTACGCCCGTGCCGATGCGCTGATGTACGAAGCCAAGGCCTCGGGCCGCAACCGGCTTGCCTACGAGCGGCTGACGGTGTTCGGCAGCGCGCCGCCGGCGCGCCGGAACCGGGAGGAGCGGGCGGCCTGATTTCCTGCGCCCGAACGGGGTGTGAGGTTCACTTCACGAACGGTGCCAGCACCTCGGGCCTGACACGCGCGAGGCGCCCGCTCGCCTTGTCGAGCATCGCCCAGGTGGTCGCGGCGCTGACGAGGCGCTTGCCCGCGGCGTCGGCGAACTCCACGCGGCGCAGCGACGTCGCGCCATGCGCCGCGCCTTCGATCCAGGTGGTGGCGGCCACCGCCTCGCCCTCGCCGACATTGCCGCGGTAATCGATCTCGTGGCGCACCACGACCCAGTAGAACGCCGCGCGGTCCTCGGGGCGCGCGGCGGCGTTCCAGTGGGCGGTCGCCATGTCCTGGATCCACTGCACCCACACCGTGTTGTTGACGTGGCCGAGCTCGTCGATGTGCTCGCGAGAGGCCACGTAGGTGCGGGCGAAGCGGCGCGCGGTCACTGGCCCGCCGGCTTCGGCGCCATCCCCATCTGCCACAGGATGAAGGCGAACTCCTCGGCGGTCTCGCGCAGGCTGTTCCAGCGGCCCGACTGCCCGCCGTGGCCTGCGCCCATGTTGGTCTTGAGCAGCAGCAGGTTGTCGTCGGTCTTCAACTCGCGCAGCTTCGCGACCCACTTGGCCGGCTCCCAGTAGGTCACGCGCGGATCGTTGAGACCGGCGGTCACCAGCATCGGCGGGTAGTCCTTCGCGGCGACCTGATCGTAGGGCGAATAGGACAGCATGTAGGCGAAGGCGGCCTTGTCGGTGATCGGGTTCCCCCATTCCTGCCATTCGCCCGGGGTGAGCGGCAGCTTCTCGTTGAGCATGGTGTTCACGACGTCGACGAAGGGGACGTGAGCGACCACCGCGCCATATTGCCTGGGGTCCTGGTTGACCACCGCCCCCATCAGTTCGCCCCCGGCCGAACCGCCGCTCGCGGTCACCATGCCCTCGGCGGTGTAGCCCCGGGCGATGAGGCCGCGCCCGGCGTCGACGAAATCGTTGAAGGTGTTGGTGCGCTCGAACAGCTTGCCCTGGAGATACCAGCGCCGCCCGAGATCGTCCCCGCCGCGGATATGCGCGATCGCATAGGCAAAGCCGCGGTCGACGAGGCTGAGTCGCGCGGTCGAGAAGCCCGGCGGCACGGCATAGCCATAGGCGCCGTAGGCATAGAGGTGGAGCGGCCCCGGCCCCTCGATCCCGGCCTTCTTCAGGATCTCGGCGCGGTCCTTCCTCATCATCACGCTGACCGGCACCATCGTCCCGTCGCGCGCCTGGATCGTCAGGCGCTCGCTGATGTAGAGCGAGGGATCATAGCCGCTCGGGATTTCCTGGGTCTTGAGCGTCTCAAGCCCGGCGGTGGCCACGTCGTAGTCATAGACGGTGCCCGGCGTGACCATGCTCTGGTAGGAGAGGCGCAGCTTGGCAACGTCGTATTCGGGGTTGTTCGAAAGACCCGCGGTGTAGCTCGGCTCGGGGAAGGTGATCGGCGTGACCTGGGCAGGATCGGCGTAGCGGCGCAGCTGGATCTGGTCGAGGCCACCCAGCCGCCCCTCGGTGACGAAGAAGTCCTTGAACAGCTCGAAACCGGTCAGGTAGAAATCGTCCGAGCCCGCGATCACCGTCTGCCACTTGCCCGGCGTCTTGAGGTCGGCCTTGGCAAGGCGGAAGTTGATGTGATCGTCGTTGGTCCACACCCACAGCTCGCCGTCACGCACGTCGACGCCGTATTCGACGCCCTTCTTGCGCGGGCGCACGAGGATCGGCGGCGCGGTCGGATCGGCGGCGGGGACGAGACGCACCTCGCTCGTCTCGTTGTCGCCGGTGGCGATGATCAGCCAGTCCTCCTGCGCGGACAGCCCGGCCGCCACGCGGAAGCTCTGGTCACTCTCCTCGTAGAGCTTCACGTCGCTCTCCACCGGGGTGCCGAGGACGTGCATGCGCGCATCGAGCACGCGCCACTCCTCGCTGGCGACCCCGTAGACGAGCGCGGTGTCGCCCTTTACCCAGATGAGGTCGGTGGCGATCTGCTCGATCACGTCGGGCAGCAGCTCGCCGGTCTCGAGGTCCTTGATCCGCACGGTGAAGCGTTCCGCGCCCGTCGTGTCGGTCGAATAGGCGAGATAGCGCCCGTTCTGGCTGACCGAGGAGGCACCGAGGCGGAAATATTCCTGCCCCTCGGCAAGCTGGTTCTCGTCGATCAGAAGCTGCGGCTCGCCGCCCGCGACGGGCCGGCGGTAGTGCTTGCGATACTGCGCGCCTTCCTCGAACTCGGACCAGTAGAGGTAGTCGCCGTCCTTTTGCGGCACGGTGCTGTCGTCCTCCTTGATGCGCGCGCGCATCTCGGTGAACAGCGCCTCGGTGAAGGGGGCCTGCGCGCCCATCATCGCCTCGAAATAGGCGTTCTCGGCCTTGACGTGGTTGAGCACGTCCTCGTCGTCGACGGTCGGATAGGACTTGTCGTAGAGCCAGTCGTAGGGGTCCTCGATGGTGATCCCGTGATGCGTGTAGGTGTGCGGGCGCTTCTCGGCGACGGGGGGCCTCACGGCTTCGGGGGCTTGCGCGGCAGCGGCGGCGGCGCCGTGAGCGGCAGAAGACGTGGTCACGCGGGCGGGTTCCTCATTGTTGGCGGCCTGTGCCGCGACTGGCGCAAAGGTGGTGGCGGCAAGCGCCATGGCAAGAGCATGCGGGCTGATCGCGCGGTTCATCGGTTCTGTCCCTGTTTGGCAGGCGGCGTCTGGCGGGCAGCCCGGGCCGGCGCGGGTGGAAAGGTGCGCGGCAAGGGCTTATGGTGCCGGTTCTAGTGAAACATTCCTGCGCGGCAAGTGCCTGCGCCGAAAGCTGAGGACCGACGAAATGCTTATGCAAACGCACGAAGCCCGCCTTGCCGCCCTGCGCGAGGAGCTCAAGCGGCGCGGCCTTTCGGGCTTCGTCGTCCCGATCTCGGACGAGCACATGAGCGAGTATGTCGGCGACTACGCCCAGCGCCTCCACTGGCTGACCGGCTTCGGCGGATCGGCGGGCTTCGCCTGCGTCACGCTGACCCACGCGGCGATCTTCGTCGACGGGCGCTACACCGTGCAGGTGCGCGAGCAGGTCTCGGCCGAGCTGTTCGAATACCGCTCGGTCCCCGCCGACACGCTCGCCGGGTGGCTCGGTGAGGTGTGCGAGAGCGGTGCGCGGATCGCCTACGATCCGTGGCTCCACACCCTGAAGTGGGTCGAGGCGCTGGAGGCGGCGCTCGCCGGCAAGGGCATCGCGGTCGTGCCGGCCGGGGGCGGCAACCCGCTCGATGCGGTGTGGGCCGATCGCCCCGCCCCCTCCCCGGCGGTGGCCGTGCCGCACGACGAGGCGCTGGCGGGCCGCTCTTCGGCGGACAAGCGCGCCGCGCTCGCCGACTGGCTGGCGTGCGAGGGGCACGACGCGGTGGTGATCCCCGCGCTCGATTCGATCGCCTGGCTGCTCAACATCCGCGGGAGCGACGTCGCGCACACCCCGGTCGCGCTCTCCTATGTCATTGCGCACAAGGACGGCAGCGCCGAGCTGTTCATCGCCCCCGAGAAGGTCACGCCCGAACTCACCCGCCACCTCGGCAACGCGGTGACGATCCGCGAGCGGGCCGCCTTCGAGGGGGCGCTCGGCTCCGACTTCGCGGGGCGCAGCGTGGCGCTCGATCCCGATTTCGCGGTGGCGGGCATCGCCCAGGCGCTGCGGGCCGGGGGCGCGCGCTTCGCCTTCAAGCAGGACCCGACGATCCTCGCCAAGGCCATCAAGAACCCGGCCGAGCAGGCCGGCCAGCGCGATGCCCAGGCGCGCGACGGGGCGGCGGTGACGAAGTTCCTGCGCTGGCTGGAGATCGAGGGGCCCAGCGGCACCGTCGACGAGCTTGCCGCCGCGGCGCGCCTCGCCGCCTTCCGCGCCGAGGACGAGGGGCTCCGCGACCTCTCCTTCGACACCATTTCCGCCGCCGCCGGCCACGCCGCGCTGCCGCACTACAAGGTGGACGAGGAAAGCAACATCAAGATCCCGCCGGGCTCGATCTACCTCGTCGATTCCGGCGGGCAATATCCGGGCGGCACCACCGATATCACCCGCACGGTGTGGGTCGGGACGCCAGATGGTTCGGGCGCGCCGACGGCGGAAATGCGCGACCGCAACACCCGCGTGCTCAAGGGCCACATCCAGCTCGCCCGCGCGGTGTTCCCGCAGGGCACTGCCGGGGGCCAGCTCGACGTGCTGGCGCGGCAATACCTGTGGGAGGCGGGCGTCGACTATGCCCACGGCACCGGGCACGGGGTGGGGAGCTTCCTCTCCGTCCACGAAGGGCCGCAGCGCATCGCCAAGCCCAATGGCGGGCAGGCGGGCACCGGGCAGGAGCTGTTCGCCGGGATGATCCTTTCGAACGAGCCGGGCTACTACAAGCCGAACGCCTTCGGCATCCGGATCGAGAACCTGGTGCTGGTCGAGGAGCGCGAGATCGCCGGGCAGGAGGGCCGCTGGCTCGGCTTCGAGACGCTGACCTTCGTGCCGCTCGATCGCAAGCTGATCGAGCGTGACCTGCTGACGGCGGAGGAGATCGCCTGGGTGGACGCGTATCACGCGAAGGTGCGAGAGGTGCTCGCCCCGCGGCTGTCGGGCGACGATCTGGCGTGGCTGGAGCGGGAGACCGCGCCGCTCTGACAAGCAAGGTCCCTCCCCGTTCCGCAGCAATGGGGAGGTGGCAGCGCGGCACGCGCTGACAGAGGGGAAAGGCCGCCGGGCAAGACCCCTCCGTCACGCGCCCGAACCGCTTGTTGGAATGATGATGTTCCTGTAATGTTCCTCCATCGATTCGCTTTACAAGGGAGGAACATCAATGATCGGCTACGTCACCCTCGGCACCAACGACCTGCCCCGCGCAGCGGCCTTCTACGATGCGATCGCCACGCAATTCGGGGTCGGGCGGATGATGGAGTTCGAGACCTTCATCGCCTGGGGCGAGTTCGGCGGCGCGCCCGGCGTCGCGGCGACCGTGCCGTTCGACGGGCAGCCAGCGACGGTTGGCAACGGGGTGATGGTCGCGCTCGAGGTCAAGACACCCGATCTCGTCCACGCGATCCACGAGACCGCGCTCGCCCACGGCGGCACCTGCGAAGGCCCTCCGGGACCGCGCGGGGACGACGGTTTCTACGCGGGCTACTTCCGCGATCCGGACGGCAACAAATTGAACGCCTTCTGCATGGTGCCCAAATCCGAGGGCTGAGGCGCGCACCGGCGCTGTAGGATTGCCCCGGCGGCAGTCCTACAGCGCGCGCAGCTGGTTGATACGCCGGCAGGCGGGCGTCCGCATGCACAACGTCAACTTGCGCAAGGGTCGGCCGGGGCTCAGCGCATCAGCCCGCCGATGAGGTTCCTCACGAACCGCCCGACGATCGGGCCCGCCAGGTCTGCCGCGATCGATCCTGCCGCCGAGGTGACGCCCGAGGCGATCGGGTTGGCGCGGCTCTTCTTGCCGGTGATCTTGGCGGCCGCCACCGCCGCCGCCCCGCCGAGCGCCACCTTCGTGCCCTGCGAGAGCGCCTTGCCCCACAGGCTCGGGCTCTTCCTTGCCTGGGCGCGGACGGCCTCCTCCCCCTCGGCCTCGACCTGCTGCGCGGTGGCCGCCGCATCGGCGGCCTTGGCGGCGAGCACCTCGGCGGCGCTCTCGCGATCGACGCGTGTGTCGTATTTGCCCTCGAGCGGGCTGATCGACCGGATGATCGCGCGCTCCTTGGGCGTCACCGGCCCCAGCCGCGAGCGGGGCGGGACGATCAGGGTGCGCTCCACCACCGTCGGCGCACCGTCCGCATCGAGGATCGAGACGAGCGCCTCGCCGACCTTGAGCTCGGTGATCGCGGCCTCGACGTCGAGCCTGGGATTGACCCGGAAGGTCTCGGCCGCCGCCCTGATCGCGCGCTGGTCGCGCGGGGTGAAGGCGCGCAGCGCGTGCTGCACCCGATTGCCGAGCTGGCCGGCGACCTCCTCGGGAATGTCGATAGGGTTCTGGGTGACGAAGAACACCCCGACCCCCTTCGACCGGATCAGCCGCACCACGTTCTCGATGGTGTCTTGCAGCGCCTTGGGCGCGTCGTCGAACAGCAGGTGCGCCTCGTCGAAGAAGAACACCAGCCTCGGCTTCTCGGGATCGCCCACCTCGGGGAGCGACTCGAACAGTTCGGCCAGCAGCCACAGGAGGAAGGTGGCGTAGAGCTTGGGGCTCCTCATCAGCCTGTCGGCGGCGAGCACGTTGACATAGCCGCGCCCCTGATCATCGGCCTTGAGGAAATCGTCGATCTCGAGCGCCGGCTCGCCGAAGAAATGGTTCGCGCCCTGCGCCTCGAAGCTCAGCAACTGCCGCTGGATCGCGCCGACCGAGGGTTTCGACACATTGCCGTACTTGCCCGAGAGCTCGGCCGCGTTCTCGTTGGCCCAGGCGAGCAGCGCGGCGAGGTCGGCGAAGTCGAGCAGCAGCAGCCCGTTCTCGTCGGCATGGCGAAAGACGATCTGGAGCACGCCTTCCTGCGTCTCGTTGAGGTCGAGCAGGCGCGCAAGCAGCAGCGGGCCCATCTCGGAGACGGTGGTGCGGATCGGGTGGCCCTGTTCGCCGTAGAGGTCCCAGAAGATCACCGGGTTGTCGGCATAGGCATAGTCGGCGATGCCCAGCTCGCGGGCGCGTGCTTCCAGCTTGTCGGCGTTCTTGAAGGTCGGCGAGCCCGGCATGGCAATGCCCGACAGGTCGCCCTTCACGTCGGCGACGAACACCGGAACCCCGGCGGCCGAGAAGCTCTCGGCGATGCCCTGGAGGGTGACGGTCTTGCCGGTCCCGGTCGCCCCGGCGATCAGCCCGTGGCGGTTCGCGCGCCCCAGCAGCAACGCCTGACGCGATCCGTCCGCGCCGAGGCCGAGAAAGATGTCGCTCGCGCTGTCAGCCATGTCTGCCCCCTGTCGGTTGACCTCGCCGGAGGATGTGCAGGGGCCACGCGCGGCGGTCAAGTTCTCGACAGCGGCGCGGGTTTGGGCCAAGGCTGGGCGCATGGGTTCGCCAACGCCATTTGTCCTGCTCGACGATGCCCGCCCTGGGGCCCGCGCGGGAGAAACCGCCGCCGACGCGCTGCTCTACGAGGCCCCGCGCGCGCTGTTCGTCGCCGCCCGGCCCGAGGATGTGGCCGGCGCGCTCGCCGCGGCCGAGGCCGCGCGGCAGGCGCAGGGCGGCGCGCTGGCCGGCTATGTCGCCTACGAGGCGGGCCTCGCGCTCGAGCCGCGACTGGCGGGTCTGGCGGCGGCGCGCGCGGGCGCGGCGGGGCCTCTGGTATGGCTCGGCCTGTTCGATGCCCCCACAAGGATCGCCGCCGCCGATGTGCGCGCCTGGCTGGAAGCGCGCGCCGAGGGTCCCGGCACGCTCGGACCGATGGAGCCGCAGCTCTCTCCCGGCGGCTATGCCGCCGCCTTTGCGGCGCTCGCCGAGGCGATCCGGGCGGGCGACATCTATCAGGCGAACCTCACCTATCCGCTGGCCGGCTCGTTCCGCGGCGATCCGGTCGGGCTCTACGCTGCCCTGCGGGAGGCGGCGCGGGCGGGCTATGGCGGGCTGATCTTCGACGGGTCGCACTGGCTGCTGAGCTTCTCGCCCGAGCTGTTCGTGGCGCTGTCCGGCAGCGAGGCCAAGGTCAAGCCGATGAAGGGCACGCGCCCGCGCTCGACCGATCCGGCGCTCGACCGGGCCTGGGCCGATGACCTCGCCACCTCGGTCAAGGACCGGGCCGAGAACCTGATGATCGTCGACCTGATGAGGAACGATCTCGCCAAGGTGGCCGAGGCCGGGAGCGTGACCGTCGATGCGCCCTTCGCGGTCGAGAGCTATCCAACCGTTCACCAGATGGTCTCCACCGTCCGTGCCCGGCTCGCCCCGGGCAGGGGCGCGATGGACCTGGTGCGCGCGCTGTTCCCCTGCGGCTCGATCACCGGCGCGCCCAAGATCCGCGCGATGGAACTGCTGGGCAAGCTGGAACGCGATGCGCGGGGGGTCTATTGCGGCGCGATCGGCCGGATCGACCCCGACGGCAATGCCGCCTTCAACGTCGCGATCCGCACGCTCAGGCTGACGCCGATCGAGAACGGCCAGGGCGCGGCGGTGCTCGGCGTGGGCTCGGCGGTGGTGGCCGACAGCGACGCGCTTGCCGAGCGGCGCGAATGCGAGGTCAAGGCCGGTTTCCTGCGCCGCGCCGCGCCCGGCCTCGCCGCGCCCGCCTTCGACCTCATCGAGACGATGCGCTTCGAGCCGGACAGCGGCATCGCGCTGCTCGAACTCCACCTGGCGCGCATGAAGGCGAGCGCCGCGGAACTGGGCTTCGCCTTCGATCGCCACGCCCTGCGCAACCAGATCCACGCCCTGTGCTTCGAGCTTGACGGGCCTGCGCGGGTGCGGCTGCTGGTGAGCCGCAGCGGGGCGAGCGCGCTCGAGACAGGGCCGCTCCCCGCCCCGCTCGGCGATCCCGTGAAGGTTGCGGCCCTGCCCCACCCGCTCGACCTGTCGGACTGGCGGCTGATGCACAAGACGACCGACCGCGGCTTCTGGGACGAGGCGCTCGCCGCCGCCCGGATGCTGGGCGCTGACGAGGCGGTGCTGGTGAGGGCCGACGGGCTCGTCACGGAGGGCAGCTTCACCAGCGTCTTCGCCGAGGGGGGGGACGGCGTGCTGCGGACCCCGCCCGCGCGCCCCGGCCTGTTGCCCGGCGTGCTGCGCCAGCACCTCCTCGCCGAAGGCCGGGCGCGCGAGGCGGAGTTGACACTGGACGATCTCGCCGGGGGCTTCGTCATCGGCAACGCCCTGCGCGGGCTCATGCGGGCGGTGCTGGTATGACCCTTCGCATCCTCTACGAAGACGGCGAGGCGCTGGTGATCGACAAGCCGGCCGGCATGCCGGTCGACCAACCGAAGAAGGGCGGGTCCAGCCTCGCGGATCATCTCGATCGCCTGAAGCTCGGCTTCCAGCGCGCGCCGGTGGCAGTGCATCGGCTCGATACCGACACATCGGGATGCCTGCTCTTGGCGCGCAATCCCAAGGCGCTCGCCCGCTTCAACCGCGCCTTCGAGGAAAGGCTCGTGGGCAAGACCTATCTGGCGATGCTGGCGGGCCGTCCGCCGGGCATCTCGGGGACGATCGAACTCGCGCTCGCCAAGATCAGCTCGGCGGAAAAGGGCTGGCGGATGATCCCGGCGAAGAAGGGCAAGCCCGCCGTATCGCACTGGGAGCTTGTCGAAGAGCTCGGCCCGCACAGCCTGATCCGCTTCCGCCCCGAGACGGGCCGCACCCACCAGCTGCGGGTTCATGCCCTCAAGGGCCTCGGCGCTCCGCTGCTGGGCGATCCGGTCTACGGCGCCGGGAATGCGCCGGGCGCACGGCGGACGATGCTCCACGCCGAGAGACTGGTCGTCACCCGCCCCGGCAAGACGCCGATCGAGGCCCGCGCCCCGCTGCCCGCCGATTTCCGCGCCCTCGGGGCGAGCGATGGATGACGCCGAACCCCTGACTTCCCGCGCGCTGAGGCTTGCCAGCGAAAGCTTTCTCGCCGGCTCCGGGCCGGGCGGGCAGAACGCCAACAAGGTCGCCACCGAAGTCGAGCTGCGCGTCAACATCTATGCGCTGCGCCTCGCCCCGCCGGTCTTCGCGCGGCTGAGGAAGCTGGCAGGGGCGAAACTCGCGCAGAACGGCGACCTCATCGTCACCTCCAAGGCGCATCGCACCCAGGAAGCCAACCGCCAGGACGCCCGCGCCAAGCTCGCCGCGCTTCTGGAGGGAGCCGAAACCGAACCGAGGCGGCGGGCCCGCACGCGGCTCAACCGTGTCGGCAAGACCGAGCGGCTCAAGGTCAAGAAGGCGCGCGGGGCGGTGAAGGCGGGCCGCGGCAAGCCCAGCTCCGGAGACTGGTGAGCCGCCTTGACTTTTGCCCGTGAATCGACGAAAGGCGCGCCCGTGTGGCGGTGTGCCGGGCCTTCCGGGCGCGCCGCTATTTGCTTTTTCAAGCCCTGCGCAAAGCATCCGCCGGGCCGACCCAGTTGACAGGATACCGCCATGGCGAAGCCCACCACCGTCAAGATCCGCCTCGTCTCGACCGAGGGCACCGGCTTCTTTTACGTGACCAAGAAGAACCCGCGCAACATCACCGAGAAGATGAGCTTCCGGAAGTACGATCCGGTGGCGCGCAAACATGTCGAGTTCAAGGAAGCCAAGATCAAGTAAGGCTTCCTGCGCGTTCGACCTGATGGCGGGCGCACAATGATTCATCGACAGTTCAAGCCTGCGGCCCTAGTCACCGCGGCATGACCAAATCCTTTATTTCTCTTCGCGCGCTCGCGCTCGGCCTCGGAGCCGGCGCGCTGACGTTGGGCCTTGTTCCCGCTGGTCCCGCTCCGCTGACCGCTCCTGCCGCCGCGCAGGCCAGCGGCGATCTCGACAGGGTGGTCGGCGCGCTCCGCGCGATCTCGACCATGAAGGCCGACTTCACCCAGACCGACCGGCAGGGCCAGACCCTGCGCGGCACGATGACTCTGAAGCGCCCGGGCAAGATCCGATTCGACTATGGCAAGGACGCCGATTTCCTTGTCATCTCCAACGGCAAGTCGCTTTACGTCATCGACTACGAAGTCAACCAGGTGGAGCGCTGGCCGATCGGCAACTCGCCGCTCGGCGCGCTGTTCGATCCAGACCGCGACGTGAAGCGCTTCGGCAAGCTGATCCCGACGCGCGATCCCAACGTGCTGAGTGTCGAGGTGCGCGATCCCAAGAAGCCCGAGTTCGGGATGATCACGCTGATCTTCGTGAAGAATCCTTCCGCGCCTGGCGGCCTGCAGCTCACCCACTGGGTCGCGCTCGACGCGCAGAACAATCGCACTCGGGTGCAGCTGTCGAACCAGCGCTACGGGCTCGCGGTGGCCGACAGCACCTTCACTTTTCGCGATCCGCGCCGCACGGCTCGTCGCCCGGGATGAACAGAGGCTCGACGAACGGTTGTATAGAAACGACAAGAATCGTCTCGCGTTCATCTGTCTGAAAGGCGCGGGGCGCTAATTGTTCTCAACAAGGCGGCTCGAAGGAGGTTTCCCCCCTGTTGCCCACCCTTCGTATGGGCTTGCCTTGTACAAGCGTGACGAACGCTCCATGGAACCCTCGACCCATCGCCCCCGGGTCGAGGGTTTTTGGATTCCTGGCCCCGATCTGGCAGTGGGCTTGGGAACGGGGCACCCATTCCGCCTGTCCTACTTCTCCCAGCCCAGCGCGCTGCGGATGATGCCGTAGATCACGTTCTGCTCGATCACTCCCCGCGCGCGATCCGCGCCCGGACCGGTCGCGAACAGCGCCACGTCCTCGCCACCGTGGGTCTCGGCGCCGGTCGGCACCAGCGCCTGCTGGCGCGCGGCGATGCCGGTGTCGGGCATCGGCCGGGCGTGTTCGCCATCCCCGTCCTCGTCCTTGTAGAGCGCGCCCGGCCCGTTGGCGTAGCCGAGCGTCGTATAGGGCTTGCCGTCCGCCGCCAGCACCGGGCTCGTTCCGTCCCCGCCGTCCTCGCCGCGCCCGGCGGGCGGCACCACCAGCCCGAGGATGTCGTTGCCGCGCTGGGGGTAGCCGGCAATGGTGAAGACGTGGCTGTGATCGGCGGTCACGAGGATCAGCGTCTCGGAGGGATCGGTGTTCTCGACCGCCCATTGCACCGCCCGGGCGAACTCGACGGTCTCCTCGAGCGCATAGCCGGCTTGGCCGGCGTGGTGTGCGTGATCGATGCGCCCGCCCTCGACCATCAGGTAGAAGCCGTCGGGATCGGCCTTGAGCCGGGCGATCGCCTGCGCGGTCATGTCGGTCAGGGTGGGCTCGGGCGAATCCGGCTTGCGGTCTGCCATGAAGGTCAGGTGGCTCGCGTTGAACAGCCCGAGCACCGGCCGGTTCATCGGCGCGGCGGCGAGCCCGGCAGCATCCTTGACGACCGTGCCGCCGCTGCGCGCCGCCCATTGCGCGGGCAGATCGGCGGCCGGATCGGCGCGGCGGCCGCCCCCGGAAGCCTGACCGGCGTCCTTGCCGTAAAACATCCCGGTCCCGCCGCCGAGCGCCACGTCGAAGCTTGCCTGTGCCAGCTGGAGCGCGATGTCCTTGCAGCCCTCGCCCCGCTGGTCGGCAGGGATTTCGCTGTCCGCCTCCCAATCGCGGTCGGCGCTGCGCGCATAGACGCTCGCCGGGGTCGCGTGGGTGAGCCGCGTGGTGGTGACGATCCCGAGCGCGAGGCCGCGCGTCTTCACCTCCTCGCCGAGCAGCGGGAGCGGGTGGGCGAGCGCATCGCGGCACACGCCCTTCTCCGCCTCGGGTCCGATGCCGAGCACGCCGATGCGGGTCTTGACGCCCGAGTGCATTGCCGTTGCCGTGCCCGCGCTGTCGGGCACCTGCGCATTGGTGTTGTAGGTCTTGACCAGCGCCACATTGGGGAAGCGTTCGAAACTGAGCTGGTTCTCCTCCCCCGTCTCCCCGCGCTTCTGCCCTTCGTAGATGCGCGCGGCGGTGATCGTGGAGATGCCCATCCCGTCGCCGATGAACAGAATGACGTTCTTCGCCTTGCGCTCGGCAGGCGCGTCGTCCGCGAGGGCCGGGGCGGCGGCGCCGGCGAGCAGCAGGGCAGCGAGGAGGGTGCGGGTCATGGCGGGTCTCCGAAACAGGTGCCCCGCCCTATCGCGCGCGGATGCGACACGAAAGTGAAAGCTGGAATGTTGAAGCCGGTATGCCTAAGTCCCGCGCCATGCTGTCTGTCGCCACCTGGAACATCAATTCCGCGCGCCTGCGCGTCGGCCTCATCGAGAAGCTCCTCACCGAGGCCGCGCCCGACATCCTGTGCCTGCAGGAGATCAAGTGCGAGAGCCACCTCTTCCCCGCCGAGGCGCTGGCGGCGCTGGGCTACACCCATCAGGCGGTGAGCGGGCAGAAGGGCTACCACGGGGTCGCGACGGTCAGCCGCGTGCCGATCCGCGAAGTCACCCGCCACGACTGGCAGGACAATGGCGAGGCGCGGCACATCGGGGTCGAGGTGTTGGGCCGAGACCTGCTGCTCGAGAACGTCTACGTCCCCGCCGGCGGCGACGTGCCCGACCGGGAGGTGAACCCCAAGTTCGGGCAGAAGCTCGACTTCCTCGGGCGGATGACCCGCTGGGCCGACAAGCTCGACAAGCCCACGCTGATCGTCGGCGACTTCAATATCGCCCCGCTCGAAAGCGACGTGTGGAGCCACAAGCAGCTCCTGAAGGTCGTCAGCCACACGCCGGTCGAGGTCGAGACGCTGGGCGCTTTCCGCGACGCCCACGGCTGGGTGGACATCGGGCGCGAGCATGTGCCGCACCCGGGACGCTACTACTCGTGGTGGAGCTACCGCAATCCAGGCTGGCAGGAGAACGACAAGGGCCGCCGCCTCGATCACATGTGGGCCTCGCCCGAAGTGGCAAAGCAGGCGCGCGCGCACCGCGTGCTCGAGGAGGCCCGCGCCTGGGACCAGCCTTCCGACCACGTCCCGCTGGTGACGGAGTTCGACCTCTGACAGCGGACCCCTCGCCCGAACGCCGCGCCGCGCAGGCGGTCGACGCGCTGCGCCACGGCTGGCCGCTCGCCTTCGATGGCGGGCCGGTGCTGCTTCCCGTCGAGACCGCCATCGCGCAAGGGGCGAGCGCACCGCAAATGCTGATCTCCGCCGCCCGCGCCGCCACGCTCAAGCTCGCCAACCAGCGCGAGGCGGCCGTGCCCCACGCGCCCGTGCTGATCGCGGGCGGCGAGGATTTCACCTTGCGCGACGCGCTGCCGATTGCCGACCCGGCGCTCGATCTCGGCAATCCCCTGAAGGGCCCGTTCAGGGCGGTCGGCCTCGACTGGGCCGAGACTGCGGCGGCCGCGCTGGAACTGGCGCGGATCGCCGGGATTCTTCCCGCCTTCCTCGTCGATCCCGAAGATGCGGGCGAGGCGGTGCCCGTCGCGGCGAGCGACCTCGCCGCCTATGCCGATGCCGGCGCGCTCAGGATCGTCACCCGGGCGCGCCTGCCGGTATCGGCAAGCGAGGAGGCCGAGATCGTCGCCTTCCGCTCCGCGGCGGACCTGCGTGAACACGTCGCGCTCGTCATCGGCCGGCAATCGGGCGATCGCCTGCCGCTCGTCCGGCTCCATTCGGAGTGCCTGACAGGCGATATCCTCGGCAGCCTCAAATGCGACTGCGGCCCGCAACTCGATGCAGCGCTCCACGCGATGGCGCACGAGGCGCGCGACTCCGGCGGATGGGGCATACTCCTCTACATGCGGCAGGAGGGTCGCGGGATCGGCCTCGTCAACAAGCTGCGCGCATACCGGTTGCAGGACCAGGGCTTCGACACGGTGGAGGCCAACCAGCGCCTCGGCCTTCCCGACGAGGCGCGCGACTTCCCGGTGGCGGCGCGGATGCTGGAACTGCTGCGGGCGACCACCATCCGCCTCCTCACCAACAACCCGGCCAAGGTCCGCGCGCTCGAGGCGGCGGGGATCACGGTGAGCGAGCGCGTGCCGCACCAGCTTCCCGAGAACCCGCACAATGCGCGCTATCTGGCAACCAAGCGGGATCGCTCAGGGCACCTCCTGATCTAGTCGCCCCCGAACTCCGCGGCCAATTCCTCCCACCCCGCCACCTGCGCGGCGGCCTCTTCGGGCGCTCCGGGGATGCGATCGGGACGCTGGGGAATGGCGGCAGCGGGGTCGAACCTCACGGCCTTCGCGCCGGTCGGTGCGAGCAGGCGCGCGATGGCGGCGAACTGGGCCTCGGGCGCGGCGACGAACATCGTCAGGTTCGCGAGCCTGCCCGGGCGCACCTTCCTGACGATCCGGCTCACCGCTTCGACCAGGCCATCGGGATCGCAAGGCGAGGCAGCCGAGACCGCGTTGTCCTCCCAGTCCTCCAGCATTTCCTTCCTCAACCAACCCACGGACTCGCGGTGACGGGGGTGAGCCCGAGGCAATAAGACCGTGGTCCAGGTCGAATCGCCCCGCGAGGTGCTCGTCCGCGCGTGCGCCTCCCGCAAATAGGCATGCCACTCCCGCTCCCGGCACCCTTGCGGCACGGTGAGCGGGTTGGTCAGATAGGCGATCCGCTCCGCCTCCGCCTGCCGCTGCGCCTCGGCGACCTCGGCGGCCGCGCTGAGAGCGGCTTCCCATTCACCGGATGGCGGCAGGGTCACCGCCCCGTCGGCGAGCGCGACGGTGAAGGTCACCGTCGCGGGATCGGTCTCGCCCCATTCCTGGCCCGGAACGGGAACGGCGATCGCCACGCTCCCGCCGTTGGAGGTGAAACCCTCCCTCTCGCGCCACATGATAGAGCTCACCGAATGCGGCAGGGCGTCGATGAAGTCCTGCGGCGCCAGATCTGTGAGCGCGAGCGAGCGCACCAGCCCGCCACCGGGGCCGTAGATCACGATGACGTGATCGGCGTGGCCGGTGCCGTACCAATTGTCGAAAGTGACGACGTGCCGCCCGTCATCCGCCACCAACGCCTGGGTCGGCGCTATAGCATTGACCAGCGGCCCGGCCCACACCGGCTCCCACTTGCCTCTCGGATCGCGCCGTTCGAGCAGGCCGACCGGCGCGGGCCTCTCGGCCGGCGTGCCGGTCCGCGCCGCCTCGAGCTCTCCCGCGAAATGCGCAGATGGATGGTCACGGCTGGCCGGCTCGACGGTGAAGCGGAACTGCCCGTTCGCCGAGAGCGTCACCTTCGTCATGGGCGGCGGCCAGCTGTCGGCGCGGGCCGGCCCGGCGAGCCACAGCGCCGCAGCGGCCACCCACAGGGCCGCGAGCGACAGGAGGCTGGCCAGGCGCGGCTTCGTCATGGCCGCAAGCTTAGGCCGCCCCGGCGCAGGCGCAAACCTTAACGCTGTTCGTACTGCTTGAGGCTCGCCGCGAGCCTGCTGCCCTGCATCACCACGCGGCTGGCGGTCCAGTCGGCGAGGAACACGCTGTTTCTCGAGACACCGGGGACGAAGCGGCCCTCGTTGTTGACGACTTCGAGGCCGTCGGAGGAATGGAGCAGGTCCTCCGCGCCCAGCGCGATGAAGGCCGAATAGTTCTCCTTATCGCGGCCCTGCACGAACCAGTTGTTCGCGATCCGGCCCACGCTACCTGCGGGCAGATCGATCATGTAGTTGGTCGCGCGGCCGTTCGCGTCGTCGAAGCTGTTGTTCTCGATCACCACCTCGGCGCTGCGGGCCTTGACGTAGTGCCCGCCCATCCCGCGCTCGAACCGGCTCTCGCGCACGGTCAGCGAGCCGTAGTTGCCGATGTAGATCGAATGCGCGCAGCCGGCCGAGTTCTCGCAGGTGCCGAGCCCGGTGAAGGTCGAGCGGGTGATGTAGATGCGCCCGGTCGGATCGTCGGCGGTGAGGATGCCCTGCTCGGAATTCTGGAAACGCGCATAGGCGACGTTCAAGGCGCCCTTCTCCAGCCGGATGCCCGCCCCGTTGCCATCGGGCACCTTCATGTTGCTGAAGGTGATGCCCCGGATCTCGGCGCCGAGGCCGCGCAGCACCAAGGCCGCCTTGCCCTCGCAGGCGCGGGCCATGAAGGTGACACTGCCGGGCGTGGGCGCCTCGTAGACGATCACCCCGGCTTCCTGCACCGCGCATTGGCGGTAGGTGCCGGGTGCGATGCGGATCGTCGCGCGGGCATTGCCGACGGCGTCGACCGCCTCCTGCAAGGTGTCGAAGCGCTGGCCGCTTTCGACGATGGTAAAGGCGTCGGGCACCGGCTGCGCGCTGGCGACGGCGAGCGGGAGGGCGGCCGCGCCCAGCAGGGCAAGGAGACGGGTGGGCGGAGCGAAGGCGGGCTTGGTCATGACCGCGAACATACCACGCCCCCCACCCCTCGCCACCGCCGGCTGGGCGGGTGTGCCCATTTGGCACTTGGCGATCCGGCCCCCGCTTGGTTATGGCGGCTGCCAGGCCGTCGGTGCCGCCCGTGCGCTCGGCCGTCAAGAGGAGAGACCCCACATGCGTAAAGCCGCCTGCCTGTTCGTGCTGGCCGGAGCCGCCCTGACGCTCGCCGCCTGCGGCAGCGCCGACGATGCCTCGACCGAGGCGAGTGCCGACACTGTCGAGATGCCGGCCGATGCCGCGCTGGCGCCGATCAGCGAGGAGCCCGTGGCCGATCCGTCCGCGACCGCCACCGACGCGCCCGACGCCGAAGCGACTGCGCCGGCTGCCGAGCAGGCGGGCGATGCCGCGGCCGATGTCGCGGCCGAGGCTGTCGCCGCCGCCGAAACGCCTGCCGAGTAGGCCGGCAATGCGCGTCAGCCCGCCGCGTCCACTGGCCGCTCTCTGCCTCGCGCTGGCGTTGGCAGGCTGCGGCAGCGATGGCGCGCGCGAGGCTGGCGGGGTGACTCCGGGCGAGGCCGAGGCGCTCGAGGATGCGGCCTCGATGCTGGACGAGCAGCGCCTTCCCCCGGATGCGCTCCCGCCCGAGGCTGGCGCCACGCCCGCGCCCGCGGAAATGACAGGCGACGCCGCCGGCCCGGCCGACTAGCCGGGCGGGCGCGCCGCCTTCGCGATAAAGGACGAAGCCGATCATGAACGCCCCCACCCACATCGCCGCACCGCACACGCCGGGCATGGATGCGGACACCTTCGAACAGTTCGTCGAGCAGCTTGCCCGCTACGTCCGCGAGCGCCTGATCCCGGCCGAGCCGCAGGTGATCGCCGAGGACCGCATCCCCGACGAGATCCTGAACGAGATGCGCGAGATGGGCCTGTTCGGCCTCTCGGTGCCGGAGGAATATGGCGGCGCGGGGCTCAACATGACGCAATATGCCCGCGTCGTGAACATCATGGCCTATGCCGCGCCCGCTTACCGCTCGATCTTCTCGATCAATGTCGGGATGTTCGCGAGCGCCTTGAAGAACGGCGCCACGGAGGCCCAAAAGGCCGAATGGTATCCGAAGATCGCGGAAGGCAAGATCGCCTGCTTCGGCCTCACCGAACCGGGCTCGGGCAGCGATAGCGCCGCCATGGCAACCACCGCCACGCCCGACCCCGACGGCAACGGCTGGATCCTCAACGGCACCAAGCGCTACATCACCAACGCCCCGCATGCCGATGTCGCTCTCATCATGGCGCGCACCAGCAAGGAAGCGCTGCCCAAGAATGCGCACGTTTCGGCGTTCCTTGTGCCGATGAACACGCCCGGCGTATCGACCGGCTCGCCCGACAAGAAGATGGGGCAGTCGGGCTCGCACATCTCGGACATCATGCTCGACGATGTGCGCGTGCCGGGGGATGCGCTGCTCGGCGGGGAGACCGGCAAGGGCTTTGTCTTTGCGATGAAGAGCCTCGACAACGGGCGCATCTCGGTGGGTGCGGCGGCGACTGGCTATGCCCGCCGCGCGCTGGACAGCGCGCTGCGCTACGCCAATGAGCGCAAGGCCTTTGGCGAACCCATCGCCAACTTCCAGCTGATCCAGCAGATGCTCGCCGACAGCGAGATCGAGATTTACGCCGCCGAAGCGATGATGGCCGATGTCACCGCGCGGGCTGATGCGGGCGAGAACATCCTCGTCAAGGCCGCGGCCTTCAAGGTCTTCGCCAGCGAGATGTGCGGCCGGGTGGTTGACCGCGTGGTGCAGATCTACGGCGGTGCGGGCTATCTCGCCGAATACGACGCCGAACGCTTCTTCCGCGATGCGCGCATCTACCGCATCTACGAAGGCACTACGCAGATCCTCCAGCTCCAGATCGCCAAGCACATGCTGCGCGAGTGGAAAGAGCATAGCTAAGGGAGCGCAAAGCTCACCCCGCTGCGACTAGGCGGCAGAGCCGCCAAGTCTCGCTCCCCTCCCGCTTGCGGGAGGGGTTGGGGGTGGGCCAAGAATGACATGTATAATCTGCTTTCGGACCTCTCCATCGTCGAAGTCTCCAGCTTCGTCGCCTCGCCCACAGCGGGGCTCTACTGCGCGCAGCTGGGGGCGGAGGTGATCCGCGTCGATCACAAGGCGGGCGGGCTCGATTACAACCGCTACATGCTGACGCGCGAGGGGCGCTCCCTGTCCTGGGAGAACCTCAACCGCGCCAAGAAATCGGTCGCGCTCGATCTGCAATCGGGCGAAGGACGCGAATTGCTGGTCGAGCTGGCGGCGAAGGTCGGCCAGTGCATCACCAACCTGCCCGAGCAGTCTTTCCTCAGCCACGCGGCGATGCAGGCGAAGCGCGCCGACATGATCTCCCTGCGCGTAATGGGCTGGCACGACGGGCGGCAGGCGATGGATTTCACCGTCAATGCCGCTGCCGGATACCCGCTGATGACCGGGCCGGAGGACTGGGACCCGGCGACCGCCCCGCCGGTCAACCAGGTGCTCCCCGCATGGGACTTCATCACCGGAGCCTACGGCGCCTTCGCCATGCTCGCCGCGCTGCGCCACCGCGACCGGACGGGAGAGGGCAGCGAAGTGCGCCTGCCCTTGGGCGACGTTGCCATCGGCACCATGGCCAATGCCGGATTGCTCGCCGAGGTGCTCTACCGCGGCGGGGACCGCGAGCGATTGGGGAACGCGATCTGGGGCGCATTCGGGCGTGATTTCCGCAGCAAGGACGGCGTGCGCTTCATGGTCGCCGCGCTCACGGCCAAGCAGTGGAGCGGCCTCGTCAAGGCCTTCGGGGTCGAGGCAGGCATCGCCGCGCTTGAGGCCGAGCATGGCGTCCGCTTCGCCGATGGCGACACCCCGCGCTACCAGCACCGCGCCGCGCTTTTCGCGCTGTTCCAGAGCGCGGCGGACGGCATGGATTACGCCACCCTCGAAGCCCGCATGGTCGCCGAGACCTGCACCTTCGAGCGCTACCGCACCGCCTTCGAGGCCGCGAACGATCCGGTGCTGGTCGCCGACAACCCCCTCTTCGGCCCCGCCCCCGCCAACCCTTCCGGCTTCGAATACCCCGCCACCCGCAGCTTCGCGAACCTCCCGGGACGCGATGCGGGCAACCCCGCGCCTGCGCCCTTCCTCGGCGAGCATTCGGAAGAGGTGCTGGCGGACAAACTCGGCCTTTCCTCGGGCGCGATCGGCAAGCTTGTCGATGCGGGGACTGTGGCTCTTTCGGACAAGGACAAGACATGACCAGACGCGCCGCCATCGTATCGCCCCTGCGCACCCCGGTTGGCAAGTTCCTCGGCGGGCTGTCGAGCCTCAACGCGGGCCAATTGGGCGCGGTGATCCTCAAGGCGCTGATCGAGCGTTCGGGCATCGATCCGGCGCGGGTGGATGACGTGGTCTTCTCGCAGGGCTACGGCAATGGTGAAGCACCAGCAATCGGCCACTGGAGCTGGCTGGCGGCAGGGCTGCCCATCGAAGTCCCCGGCTTCCAGCTGGACCGGCGCTGCGGCTCGGGCGTGCAGGCGGTGGCGACCGCGGCGATGATGGTCGAGACCGGGATGGCCGACGTCGTGGTCGCGGGCGGCGTCGAGAGCATGTCGAACGTCGAGCACTACACCCTCGCCGCGCGCGGGGGCGTCAGGATGGGAGACATGGTGCTGCATGATCGCCTGTCGCGCGGCCGGGTGATGAGCCAGCCTGTCGAGCGTTTCGGCGTCATCACCGGCATGATCGAGACCGCCGAGAACCTCGCCAAGGATTACGGCATCACCCGCGAGGAGGCCGATGCCTTCGCGGTCCGCTCGCACCAGAACGCGGCGCGGGCGTGGGCCGAGGGCAAGTTTGCCGAACAGCTCGTCCCCGTCGCGATCCCGCAGCGCAAGAGCGATCCGGTGATCTTCGATCATGACGAGGGCTACCGCACTGACGCCTCGATGGAGACCCTCGGCAAGCTCGCCCCCATCGATGTGCGCCGCGACCCGGAGGCCATCGTCACCGCCGGCAACGCCAGCCAGCAGAACGACGCGGCGGCGGCCTGCCTCGTGGTCGCGGAGGATAAGCTGGAGGAACTGGGCCTCACCCCCATGCTGTGGTTCGGCGGCTGGGCGGCGGCGGGGTGCGATCCGTCGCGCATGGGCATCGGCCCGGTGCCCGCCGTTCAGCGCCTGTTCGCGCGGCGCGGGTATAGCTGGGACGATATCGGGCTCGTCGAACTCAACGAGGCCTTCGCGCCGCAGGTGCTCGCCGTGCTCAAGGGCTGGGGCTGGTCGGAGGGCGATTCGCGCCGTGAGATCCTCAACGTCAACGGCTCGGGCATCAGTCTCGGGCACCCGATCGGCGCGACCGGGGGACGGATCCTCGCCGATATGGCCCACGAGATGCACCGGCGCGGGGTGCGCTATGGGCTGGAGACGATGTGCATCGGCGGCGGTCAGGGCATCGCGGCGATCTTCGAGCGGGCGGCATGAGCTTCGAGGCGTGGATCGGGCGCGAGCAACGCGCGAAAGACCGGCTCGACGAGGGGCTGGCGGCGCGCTGGCTTGCGACCTTCGACCTCGCCCGCCCGCACCCGCCGATCATGCCACAGGGCATCCACTTCGTGCTGTGCACCCCCGAGGCCCCCACCGCCACGCTCGGCGAGGACGGTCACCCGGCGCGCGACGACAGCCCCGACAGCTTTCTCCCGCCCTTCCCCATGCCGCGCCGCATGTGGGCCTCTTCCAGGATCGCCTTCCACGCCCCCATCGCCATTGGTGCGGTGATCGAGCAGGTCAGCCGCATCGCCGCGATCAACGAGAAGCAGGGCTCGACCGGGCCACTGGCCTTCGTCGATGTTTCACGTGAAACATTCGCGAACGGCACCTTGGCGGTGGTCGAGACCCAGTCCATCGTCTACCGGCAGGCCGCTGTTGCGGGTCAAGCCCTGACTCCGCCGCCCCTGGGAGAGGCTAGGTTCTCGCCCGAGGGCTGGGAGGCTCACCGTGTCCTCATGCCCGAACCACGGCTGCTTTTCCGCTACTCCGCACTGACCTTCAACACCCACCGCATCCACTACGACGCGCCTTACGCGCGCGACGTCGAGCGCTATCGCGGGCTGGTCGTCCACGGCCCGCTGACCGCCAGCCTGCTGCTGCAACTGGTGGCACGCGAGCTGGGCGAGAACCGATTGCGATACTTCGCCTTCCGCGGCCTTTCGCCAGCCATCGCAGGCGAGCCACTGCACCTCGTGATGCGGAAGGGCGAGACCGGCTACGACCTCGCCGCTTTCGCCGAAGACGGGCGGCAGGTGACGCAGGCGAGTGCTGGCATCTAGCTCCCCTCCCAATCCCTGATCGGCTTCAGCACGCCGTAGATTTCCTTGATCGGCTCGCGGCCCAGGTCAGGAAATTCGATCGCTTCGGGCGCCTCGTGCGTGTCGGGGATGCGGCTGAGGAGATCGCGGATCAGCGTCAGCCGGCCGCGGCGCTGGTCGTTGGAGTCGACCAGCGTCCAAGGGGCGTGATCGGTGTGGGTCGCCTCCAGCATCGCCTCGCGCGCCGCGGTGTAGGCATCGTACTTGGCCCGCGCAGCGAGATCGATCGGGGACAGCTTCCAGCACTTCAGCGGGTCCTCGAGCCGCTCGCGCAGGCGTTCCTCCTGCTGCGCCTGATCGGTCGTCAGCCAGTACTTGAAAAGCAGGATGCCGTCGTCAATGAGCAGCTTCTCGAAGGCGGGCACCGCCTCGAGGAACGCCTTGACCTGCGCCTCGCTCGCATAGCCCATCACCGCCTCGACCCCGGCACGGTTGTACCAGCTGCGGTCGAACAGCACGATCTCGCCCGCGCCCGGCAGGTGGGCGACGTAGCGCTGGAAATACCACTGGCACAGCTCGGTCTCAGTCGGCTTGGGCAGAGCCACGGTGCGGCACTGGCGCGGGTTGAGATCGCGCGAGACGGCGCCGATCGCCCCGCCCTTGCCGGCGGTGTCGCGACCTTCGAACAGCACCACGATTCGCGCGCCCGTCAGCTTCGCCCAGCGCGCCATGCTGACCAGTTCGAGCGTAAGCGGCTCGAGCGCCGCCTCGTATTCCTTGCGCTTCATGGCCATTGCCGCGTCTCCCCGTTTGTCCTCGCGCGGACAAGGTAGTATCAGCTGAAATCTGATGGCGAGCCTTGCAGACCCCCAGCCCGACTTTGCCACCCTGCCAGAGATGGCGGCCGATGTCTTTACCGCCCCGCTCGCCCGGCCCGCGCACGTGGGTGAGGACTGGCTGGAGCCCGCTCAGACGGCCTACACTGCCGAAGACCATGCCGTTTGGGACGACCTGTTCGCCCGCCAGATGGACGTGCTCCCCGGGCGCGCATGCTCGGCCTTCATGGCGGGGCTCGACAAGCTCGACCTCGGGCGCGGCGGCGTGCCGGACTTCCGGCAATTGTCCCAGGAGCTCGGCGCGCTCACCGGCTGGAGCGTGGTGCCGGTACCGATGCTGATCCCCGACCACGTGTTCTTCTGGCACCTCGCCAATCGGCGCTTCCCGGCAGGGAACTTCATCCGCACGCGCGAGACCTTCGACTATATCGAGGAGCCGGACGTCTTCCACGACGTCTTCGGCCATGTGCCGATGCTCACCGACCCCGTCTATGCCGACTACATGCAGGAATATGGCCGCGCCGGGTGGAAAGCCATGCGCTACAACCGGCTGAAGGCACTGGGCGCGCTGTACTGGTACACGGTCGAGTTCGGGCTGATCGAGGAGGCGGGAAGCGTGCGCGCCTATGGGGCGGGCATCCTGTCCGGGCCGACGGAGGCGAGGTTCGCGGTCGAGGCGGAAAGCCCCAACCGCATCATGCTCAACGTCGACCGGGTGATGCGCACCGACTATGTCATCAGCGACCTGCAGCCGACCTATTTCGTGATCGAGAGCTTCCAGGATCTCTATCGCCAGACGGTAGAGCGCGATTTCGACCGGCTCTACCGCAGCCTGCCCGCGGGGTTCACCTATGCCAATTCGGCAGTGATCGACGTCGACAACGTGCTGCACCGAGGCACTCAGGAGTATCATCTGCGCGGCGGGCGCGGCAGCGGGGCTGTGCCGGTCTGACGCACCGTGCGAGAGCGGCCCGGAACACGTGGGTTCCGGGCCGCCTTCGGTGCAGAGGCCGGATAAGGCCGGCCGGTTCGGGAAAGACCCTTACTGCGCCTCGTCCATCGCCTCGCCCTGCTTTTCCATGGCGTCTGCCTTGTCCTCGGCCGCGGCGGTCATGGCGTCTTCCTGGCTGTCGGTGATCTTGTCCGCGTCTTCCATGGCTTCGGCCTGGTCGTTGGTCTGCTCGGCCATCGCCTCGCCCTTATCTTCCATGGCGTTCTCGTTCGCGCCCTCGCAGGCGGCCAGCGACAGGCCGAGTGCGGCGACGACGAGGGTGGCGGTGTGCTTGGCAGTGATCTTCATGTGCGCTCTCCATGGCGTGCAGCGGCCGACGTCATCGCCTGCCGCGGAGCCATTATCCGATCCGAGGGAAGATTGTTCCCGCAGCCGGCGCGCTCAGGCGCGCGAACGGGTCTTGCGGGTGAAGAGCGCGTGATAGATCACCAGCGCCACCCCGGTCGCCGCGAGCGCCACGCCGAGGCCGAGGAAGGAGAGGCCGCCGATCATCGTCCCGTCGTTGGCGATCTCGCCCGCGACCACCGAGACAGCGACGCCAAGGACCACCTGGCGCAGGATCTCGCCCGGTGCCTCGGACCGCGCGAGGATCGAGGCCAGCCAGCCCAGAGTCGCCCCCAACACGATCAGCACCAGCAACGCCATTGTCCGCGCAATCTCCGTATCGGCCGGTCCTGCCGGCTCGACTCCCAAACCAGTCTCGGCACCAGTGGTTCCGGGTTTTTGCGCTTCTATCGCAATGTTAGCCAGGCAAGACCGGCCGCGCCTGCGATGATCCGGTACCAGGCGAAGGGTCCGAAGCCGATGCGGGTGACGATCGCGACGAACAGCCGGACCACCACCAGCGCGGTGACGAAGCCGACCGCCGAGCCGATCGCGATCAGCTCGAAATCGTGTGCCGTGAGCTCGCTGCCGCGCTTGACGAGCTGGTAGACGGTCGCGCCCGAGAGCGTCGGCACGGCGAGGAAGAAGCTGAACTCGGCGGCGGTCTTGCGGTCGACTCCGAAGGCCATCGCCCCGAGAATCGTCGCGCCCGAGCGGCTGACGCCGGGGATCATCGCGAGGCACTGGACGAGGCCGACGAGGATGGAGGTGCGCAGCGGGACGCCCGCCACGCCGGGGCCGGTTGCGGGCGGATGGGCCCAGCGCTCGATCGCGAGGATCGCGAAGCCGCCGAGGATCAGCGTCCAGCACACCAGCACGGCGTTGCCGAGCATCGTCTCGATGATGTCGCCGAAGGCGAGGCCCAGCAGCACGGCCGGAAAGAAGGCAACGAGGATGTTGCGCACGAAGGCAAGCGCGCCCCGCTCGAGCGTGAACAGTCCGGTCGCCACATCCCAGAAGGTGCGCCAGTAGAGCACCACGATGGCGAGGATCGCAGCCGGCTGGATGGCGATGTTGAACACCTCCCAGTCGCGCTGGTCGAAGCCGAACAGCTCGGTCGCGAGGATCAGGTGCCCGGTCGAGGAGACGGGCAGGAACTCGGTCAATCCCTCGAGAATCCCGAGGAGGACGGCGGCGAGCGTGTCAGTCATGGCCCGCGTTCCATGGCAGGGGCGGAGCCCAAGTCAATCGCCGCGAAGCGAGGTCGGCACGCTCAGGCCGCGTCGGCGAACTGCAGGCGGGCGAGGCGGGCATAGAGGCCGCCCGCCTTCGACAGCGATTCGTGGGTGCCCTGCTCGACGATCCGTCCCTCGTCCAGCACCACGATCCGGTCCGCGGCGCGCACCGTAGCGAGGCGATGGGCGATCACCAGCGTGGTGCGGTTCTGCATGAGAGCCTCGAGCGCCTGCTGGACGAGCTGCTCGCTTTCGGCATCGAGCGCACTGGTCGCCTCGTCGAGGAGCAGGATCGGCGCGTCGCGCAGCAGCGCGCGGGCGATCGCAACGCGCTGCTGCTGGCCGCCCGAAAGCTGCGTGCCGCCTTCGCCGAGATGCGTGTCGAGCCCCTGCGGCAGGGCGCGCAGGAAGCTCTCGGCATTGGCGGCGCTGGCGGCCTGCCAGATGTCCTCGTCGCTCGCGTCCCACTTGCCGTAGCGCAGGTTGTCGCGGGCATTGGCACTGAACAGCACCCCCACCTGCGGGACGAGCGCGATGCGCGCGCGGATCTCCGCCGGATCGGCGCTGGTCAGCGGCACCCCATCAAGACGGATCGTGCCGGCCTGCGGATCGTAGAACCGCTCGACCAGCTGGAAGATCGTCGACTTGCCCGCGCCCGACGGCCCGACGATGGCGACGGTCTCGCCCGGCTCGATCTCGAGCGTGAAGTCCCTGAGCGCCGCGGTCTCGGGCCGCGCGGGATAGCGGAAGGAGACATTGCGGAAGCTGAGGCTACCGCGCGCCGGCTCGGGCAGGCGTTCGGGACGCGGCGGGGGCGCGATCTCGGGCCTCGCATCGAGCAATTCGGCCAGCCGGCTCGCCGCGCCAGCGCCGCGCAGGAGGTCGCCGTAGACTTCCGTCAGCGCGCCGAGCGATCCCGCCACGAGGCCCCCGGTGATCACGAAGGCGGCGATGGTGCCACCGCTGATCTCGCCCGCCGCCACTGCGAGCGCGCCGCGCCACATCACCAGCACCACTGCGCCGAACACCAGCACGATCACCACCGTGGTCATGGCCGCGCGCAGCATGATGCGCCGCCGCGCGGTCTCGAAGGTGCCCTCGACCACCTGCGCGAAACGCTCGCCCTCGCGCCGCTCCTGCCCGAAGCTCTGGACGATCTTCATCGCCGAGAGCACCTCGGTGACATAGGCGCCCACGTCCGCGATCCGGTCCTGGCTGGTGCGCGAGACGGCGCGGATCTTGCGCCCGAAGTAGACGATTGGCGCGATCACCAGGGGGATGCCGACGAGGAGGCCCAGCGTCAGCGACGGCGCGAGGAAGAACAGGAAGCCGATCCCGCCGATCGCGGTCAGCGTGTTGCGGAGCGCAAAGGACATGGTGGTGCCCACAACCGTTTCGATCACCGCGGTGTCCGAGGTCATCCGGCTGGAGATTTCCTTGGGGCTGTTGACCTCGTAGAAGCCGGGGGAAAGGCGCAGCAGGTTTTCCTGCACTTTCAGCCGGATGTCGGCGACCACCCGCTCGCCGATCCAGCTCACGAAGTAGAAGCGCAGCGCCGTGCCGACGCCCAGCACCGCCACGATCATCAGCAGGTACTGGAAGGCGTGGGCGATCTGATCAGTGTTGGCCCTGCCGGTGAAGGCCTCGTCGATGATCACCTTGAAACGCCACGGAATTGCCAGCGTCGCCGCCGAGGTGATGACCAGCGCGATCAGCGCCAGCGTGATCTGGCGCGGGTATTGCGTGGCGGCGCGGAACACCATGTGCAGCGGGGCGAGCGTGCGCGCCTTGGGCGCGGGCTCGGCGACGTCCCCGGGCAGCCCGACCGCCGCCACGGTGCCGGGATCCGTGCGCTCGGGCTCGGTCTCGAAGGGTTCGCGCGTCTCGGGTTCGCCGTGCATGATCGGGTGGCTCTAGCCGCCCGGCGCACATAATTCACGTGCAAAAAGCGTCCCGCCCCCGCTCCGGGCGCGCCTTGCGCGGCCAATTGTGCATTGCACAACGCCTGCTAAAGGCGCATCTGTTGGGGCAAGGCGCCCGCGGGATGAGGCGCCGGACCCGTTCGCCGCCCGAGGATCTGTCCGATGCTTTACGACGTCTACGAGCTCCAGCGCAGCTGGATGAACAGCGCGAGCGCCCTCGCCTCGATCGGGGCCGAGATGCTCTCCAATCCCGTCAATCCGCTGGGTTACACCGGTTTCGGCCCGCTCGCCGCGAGCGCGCTCGATGTCTTCGCCCATGCGACCGCGAGCTACGACAAACCCGAATTCGGCATCCGCGAAGTGGCGATCGACGGCAAGTGCCACCCCGTCACCGAATCGATCGTGCTGCGCCGCCCCTTCGGTGACCTCAAGCGCTTCCGGGTCGAGGGCCTCGGCAAGGATCGCCCGCGCCTCCTGATCGTCGCCCCGATGAGCGGCCATTACGCGACCCTGCTACGCGGCACGGTGGAGCGGATGCTCGAGAGCTGCGAGGTGTTCATCACCGACTGGGCCGATGCCAAGATGGTCCCGCTCGACCGCGGCACCTTCGACCTCGACGACTACATCGACTATCTCGTCACCTTCCTCGAGCACATCGCCCGCAAGAACGAGGGCCGCCGCGCGCACATGATGGCGGTATGCCAGCCGAGCGTGCCGGCCTTCGCGGCGACTGCGCTGCTCAACCTCCACAAATCGCCCGCGACGCCGCTCACCCTGACGATGATGGGCGGCCCGATCGACACTCGCGAATGCCCGACGGTCGTCAACAACATGGCGATGCAGCGGCCGATCGAATGGTTCCGCCAGAGCGTGATCGCCACGGTGCCGTTCAAGTATCCGGGCGCGGGGCGACGGGTCTATCCGGGCTTCATGCAGCTGTCGGCCTTCATGAGCATGAACTTGCGCAGCCACATGATGAGTCACTACGAGATGTTCAAGCATCTCACCGCCGGCGACGAGCAGAGCGCGCAGGCCACCAAGGACTTCTACGACGAATACCGCTCGGTCTGCGACATGACGGCCGAGTTCTACCTCCAGACCGTGGAGGAGGTGTTCCAGAAGCACTCGATCCCCAAGGGCGAGTTCCGCCACAAGGGCGAGCTCGTCGACATCACCCAGATCACCGACACCGCGCTCCTCGCCATCGAGGGCGAACGCGACGACATCTCGGGGCTAGGCCAGACCCGCGCGGCGCTGAAGCTGACGCCGAACCTGCCCGAAGCGATGAAGCTCTACTACATGGCCGAGGGCGCCGGGCATTACGGCATCTTCAACGGCAGCCGCTGGCGCACCAAGGTCGCGCCCGTGGTGGAGGAATGGATCGCCGCTCACGCAGGGTAGAATGACGTGCCGAGAGCTGATCGCCGGCACCTTCTGGAACGGCGTCTGAGGCTTCGGCTCCGACCCGCAGGTCCGGTCGGACCATTCCCAAGGGACGGCGCACTTTCCGCTCGATCTCAGCGGCACAATCCGATGTGGTTTTCACCTGTGAAAAGCATGGGAAATCATGAACTAACCCGATCTCTTTCCGCATTGTGCTAGGCTGCAGGCGCGCTTGCCGCGATCACCGCGCAGGCACAGGAGCCGGCGGTAGACCCGCAGGACAGCACAGAGACGAACGAAATCATCGTCGAGCGGGAACGGCTGGTCGATATCCGCGCGGCCAGCGAACTGGCGCGCGAGGTCGCGGGCCGGCCCAGGGCCCGTGAGCCCTTGGCGCGGCTGAAGGAGCCGCTCTGCCTCATCATGGCGATTGCCGATACCGAACAGGGGCGCGAGATCGGTCGCCGCATTATCGCCAATGCGCGTGCGGCCAACGTCAAGATCGCCAAGCCGGGGTGCCGGCCGAATGCGCTGGTGCTTGTGGCAGACGACATGCGAGCGAAGATCGAGGAGCATCGCAGAAAAGGCCGACGCTTCTTCGGGCGTCTCAAGAGCCATGAGATCGACCGGGTGCTGCGGGCGAGCGACCCGGTCTATGTGTTTCAGGACGTCGAACGCACGGTCAGCGTGGCGCGGGGTCGGCTGGACCGCGTGGTGCGCGAGGACACGATGGGCACCGCAGTGCTCATGGAGAACCGCGCGATCGTCGGACTCACTCCGAAACAGGTTGCGGATTATGCCAGCATTCGCCTGCTCGCCCCGAAGAGCGAACTGGAAAACGTGGCCGAGGCCGCTCCGAACACGATCATGAGGCTCTTTTCCGATCCGGATCGCAGACTGCAGGAGATGTCGCGCCTAGATCGTGCCTATCTCTCTTCCCTGTACCGCCTGCGATACGATGCCACCGCCATGGAAGTGCTCACGGAGGCGGCCCGCTCATTGGATACCGGTCAGGCCCGCTGACCCGGCAAGATCCCCGGCAGAGTTTTGCGGATGCCTCAGAAGCTCTTGGGCATCCCCAGCGCGTGGGTCGCCACATGGCTGAGGATGAGGTTGGTCGAAATCGGGGCGACCTGGTAGAGCCGCGTCTCGCGGAACTTGCGCTCGATGTCGTATTCCTCGGCAAACCCGAAGCCGCCGTGGGTCTGGATGCAGGTGTCGCCGGCGAACCACGAGGCTTCCGACGCTAGCATCTTGGCCATGTTCGCCTCGGTGCCACAAGGGTCGCCAGCGTCGTAGAGGTCGGCGGCCTTGTGGACCATCAGCTCGGCAGCAGACATCTGTACGTGGGCGCGCGCGATCGGGAACTGGATGCCCTGGTTGGCGCCGATCGGCTGTCCGAACACGGAACGCTCCTTCGCATAGGCCGAGGCGCGGTCGATGAAGAACTTCGCATCCCCGATGCACTCGGCGGCGATCAGGATGCGCTCGGCGTTCATGCCGGAGAGGATGTAGCGGAAGCCCTGCCCCTCCTCGCCCAGCCGGTTGGCGACGGGCACGGCGAGATCGTCGAAGAACAGCTCGGTCGTCGCGTGGTTGAGCATGGTGCGGATCGGGCGGATGGTGAGGCCCTTGCCCACCGCCTCGCGCATGTCGACCAAGAGGACACTCATCCCGTCGGAGGGCCTGGCGCAGTCCTCGCGCGCCGTGGTGCGCACCAGGAGGACCATGAGGTCGGAATGCTCGGCGCGGCTGATCCAGATCTTCTGGCCCGAGACGCGGTAGACGTCGCCGTCCCGGCGGGCGAAGGTGGTGAGGCGCGTGGTGTCGGTGCCGCTGGTCGGCTCGGTCACACCAAAGGCCTGGAGGCGCAGCTCGCCGCTGGCGATGCGGGGGAGATACTCCGCCTTCTGCGCGGCGCTACCGTGCTTCAAGAGCGTGCCCATCACGTACATCTGCGCGTGCGCCGCCCCGCCGTTGCAGCCGGAGCGGTGGATCTCCTCGAGGATCGCGCACGCCGCGCCGAGGCCGAGGCCGGCGCCGCCGTATTCCTCCGGGATCAGCACCCCGAGCCAGCCCTGCTTGGTCAGTTCGGCGACGAATTCCGTCGGGTAGGTGCGCTCCCTGTCCAGCGCCTGCCAATAGGAGCCGGGAAACTCGGCGCACAGGCGGCGCACCGCCTCTCGGATGTCGTCATGGGGTTCCATCGTGCAAGCTTCAGCATGACCCGGCGGCTGTGCGCAAGAGCCTTGCCGCAGCCGCCCCCCTGATGAAACCGCGAGGTCAAACGCGCCAGTCGATCGTCCCGCGCCCCCGCGCTTCGAGGAACGCGTTGGCCTGGCTGAACGGCCGCGAGCCGAAGAATCCGTTGTGGGCCGAAAGCGGACTCGGGTGCGCGGAGGTCAGGACGAGGTGATGCGGGCTGCGCGCGAGCGCCGGCACCCGGCTCGCCTTCTTCCTCGCATGGCTGCCCCACAGGATGAACACGGTCGGATCGGACCGCGCCGCCACGGCCGCCACGCAGGCATCGGTCACCGCGTCCCAGCCCCGCCCGGCATGGCTCCCCGCCTGCCCGGCCTGCACGGTGAGCGTGTTGTTGAGCAGCAGGACGCCCTGCCGCGCCCAGGGCGTCAGATCGCCGTTGATGGGCCGAGGCAGGCCGAGGTCGGCCTCCAGCTCCTTGTAGATGTTGACCAGCGAGGGCGGCGGCCTCTCGCCGGCCTGCACCGAGAAGGCGAGGCCGTGCGCCTGTCCCTCCCCGTGATAGGGGTCCTGCCCGAGGATCACGCAGCGCACCCGATCGAGCGGGGTCAGCGCCAGCGCCGCGAGCCGCATTCCGCGCGGGGGATAGACCGTCCGGCCGGCGGCTTCCTCGGCGCACAGCCACCCGCCGAGCCGCCGCGCCTCCGGGCTCGCCAGCACCGGTTCGAGCACGCCGCGCCAGCTTTCGGGGATCGTCTCGCTCGCCATCGCGGGCAAACTGGCACGCAGCATCGCAGCGCGCCACTCTGCACTTCCCCTCTTTCCCCAATGGGCGTAGGGCGACGGCCATGACAGTGCATTTCCACGAAGAGGACCTCCCGCCCGGCATACTGGCCGGGGCCGGCGCGATCGCGGTCGACACCGAGACGATGGGCCTCGTCACCACCCGCGACCGGCTGTGCGTGGTGCAGCTGTCAGACGGGTCGGGCGAGGAGCACCTGGTGCGCTTCGCCGTGGGCAGCCGCTACGATGCGCCCAACCTCAAGGCGGTCCTAAGCGATCCCGCGCGCGAGAAGATCTACCACTTCGCCCGCTTCGATCTTGCGGCGATCCACCACTATCTCGGCATCATGGCGGGGCCGGTGTTCTGCACCAAGATCGCCAGCAAGCTGACCCGCACCTACACCGACCGCCACGGCCTCAAGAACCTCGTCGAGGAACTGCTGGGGGAGAGCATCTCCAAGCAGCAGCAGAGCTCGGACTGGGGCGGGCCGGTGCTGTCCGATGCCCAGCGCGACTATGCGGCGAGCGACGTGCGTTACCTCCACCGCCTGCGCGACGAACTCGCTGGCCGGCTCGATCGCGAGGGGCGCACGGCCTTGGCGCAGGCGTGCTTCGACTTCCTGCCCACCCGCGCGCTGCTCGACATCGCCGGCTGGGCCGAGAACGACATCTTCAGCCACATGTAAGGACGCCGCAGGCACACCCGCGATCATGGCCCCCGAGCAGAGCATCGAGACCAGCGAGGCGCAGGCCCTGCGCAGCCGGCGGCAGAACTTCGCCGCGCCGGGCGGCACGCATGACCGGCTGGTGCGGTTCCTCGCCCGCGCGCTGCCGATGGCGGTGGGGGTGATCGCGGCGCTGATGATCATCACGCCCCTCAGCCCCCGCGGCGAGGTGAGCTTCCTGCTCGACCGCAACAAGGTCGCGCTGATCGACGAGCGCCTGTCGGTCGACAACGCCATGTATCGCGGGCGCGACGACCGGGGCCGGCCCTTCTCGCTGCTCGCCGGGGAGGCGGTGCAACGCTCGAGCGTCGAGGGACTGGTGCGGATGCAGGATCTCGTCGCCCAGCTGCTGCTCGCCGAGGGACCGGCGCGGCTCAGCGCCAACGGCGGGATCTACGATATCGACCAGGAGACTGTGAGGGTCGACGGGCCGGTGCGCCTCACCGCCAGCGATGGCTACGCGATGGTGGCGCGCGGGGTCTCGGTCGATCTCAGGACGCGCACGATGCGCGGCGATGCCGGGGTCGCGGGCGAAGTTCCCGCGGGCACCTTTTCCGCCGACACCCTGCGCGCGGACCTCGGCGCGCGCACCGTTACCCTCGAGGGCAACGCGCGCCTCTCCATGATCCCCGGGCAGTTGAGGATGCCGTGATGAACGACACGACCGATCGCACCCCTTCCCCGCGGCCTCCGCTCGCCCGGCTCGCGCTGGCCTGGGGGATCGGCGGCTTCGCGCTCGCCGCGACTCTCGCCGGGGGCATGAACCTCGCCGCGCAGACCATCGCGAGCCACAATTCGCGCGCGCCGGTGAATTACGAGGCGGGGCGAATCGTGCTCGACGACCGCGCAAACCAGGTGGTGTTCGGCGGCGGGGTGACGGTCACCCAGGCCGACCTCACGATTCAGTCCGACCGGATGCTGGTCAACTTCACCGATGCCGGCGAGCTCGAGATCCAGCGCATCACCGCCTCGGGCGGAGTCACCATCACCCGCGGTGCCGAGCGGGCGAGCGGGGACAACGCGATCTATGATTTCGGCCGCCGGATCATCACCATGGCAGGCAATGTCCGGCTGCGTCGCGGCTCGGACACGCTCAACGGCGGGCGGCTGGTGATCGATCTCGACACCGGGCTCTCGACCGTGGACGGAACCGCAGCGGGCGGAACCAGCCCGGGCACTCCGGCCGGTCGGGGCCGTGTCACCGGCAGCTTCACCGTCCCGCAGGACCGCGCGCGCACCTCTCAGTAGGCGTTCTCGTGCCTGAGCACCAGCACGGTGCGCAGCACGATCCCGACGTCGCGCCGCAGCGACCAGCCCGCGATATATTCGAGATCGGACTGGAGCCGGTCGGTCAGATCCTTCTCGCGCTCGGTCGCACCGCGGTGGCCGCGCACCTGCGCAAGGCCGGTCAGGCCGGGCTTCAGGCAATGGCGCTGCCAGTACTTGCGGTCGACCTACCAGAAGAACTTGTTGTTGGCGCGGCTGCCGAGCGCGTGCGGGCGCGGGCCGACGATGGACATGTCGCCCTTGAGCACGTTGAGAAGCTGCGGCAGTTCGTCGATGCTGGTTCGACGGATGAAGGCACCGATTCGGGTGATGCGATCATCGTCGCGCGCAGTCGACCGCTCTCCGTGATGATCGAGCTTCTCCTCGCGCATCGAGCGGAACTTGAACATGTCGAAGAACTGGTTGCCGCGTCCCAACCGCCGCTGGATGAACAGCACCGGCCCGCCGTCCTCAAGCTTGATCATCACAGCTATGGCGATCAGCAGCGGCGAAAGCACCAGCAGCCCGGCCGAGGCTGCCACGACGTCGAAGGCGCGCTTCAGGATACGCGCGCGCAGGCCGAGCGGCCCGGTCGATACGACCAGCGTCGTACGGTCCAGCGCATCATAGCGGTGCACCCCGACCGCGCCGAGGCTGTGCGCCGGCTCGCTGACGATCTCGCCATAGACGCCCGCGCTCTTGAGCAGGAAGGCCCAGTCCTGGCGTCGCTCCTGAGGGCAGCTCACCACGACCTGGTCCTGGTTGCGCAGCAGCTTGCCCAGCCGGTCGAGCATAAAAGGATCGTGGCTGCCGGGATCGAGGCTGTATTCCGCCGCCGAGATCACCTCGGCGCCCTCCACCGGGAGGCCCGCCCCGCCATCGTCGATGACCAGCCGGTTGCTGATCCGCCCGCCCCACAACCGGTCAATGATCGCCGCAACGATCCGGCGGAGCACCACCAGCGCAAACCCGGTGAAGATCAACCCGAGCGTCACGGCTGCGCGGGAGAAATCGTCACCCGACTGGGTGTAAAAGCCGATGAAGTTGATCAGCGCTGCCGCAATCAGCAGCGCGATCACCGCCTTGCGCGATGCATAGAGCCAGTCGCCGAGTGCCCTCACCCCGTAGGACTCGTTGTAGAGCGCGATCGTGAAATAGACCGGCAGCATCGCCTGCGCCGCCAGCATGGCGCGCGGCTGCCACCACTGCCCTTCCCACAGCAGTGCCGCGAACGCGAAGCTCAGGTTGAAGAGCGCGCCGTCAGCGAGCAGCATCATCATGTAGGCACGCAGCCGTCGCCGTTCGAGCGAAGGTGCAACCCTGCTTTCGACGGCCTGGTGCCTAACGGACTCAAGCAGTTTTGGCGTGACGCGGTTCATCGGTAACCTTCCCCCAAAGGTGCGACCCTCCGGAGATTTCGTTAGGTATTCTTACAAGGAAAATTGCAATTTGTGCGACTGCGAAATGCAGCGTGCCACATTTCGCTACCGCTTTGCCGCATACCGCGCGATCTCAGCAAGCTCTTGAGAAAGAAGGATTTCTGCCGACTGACTATTCGCTAACAAAGTGCGATGAAGTACGACGAGTCGTGTAATGAGTCGGGCGAGCCGCGTTTCGCGGGCAGCCGGTGCGGCGGGCTTGGTCCACCGTTCGAATTGCTGGGTGATTGCCCTCTCTTCGCGGAAAAAGATCCCGAGCTGCATTTTCTCGCCCTGTCCCAGCGAGGGGATTCGCCCATTCGTCCCGATTCGCGCGGCGATCTGTGCAAGCTGCGCTGCACGCCGTTCGAGCGCGAGGGCTACCCCGACGGGATTTAGGCCGAGCTCCCGCATCCGGCGGATCTCGCCGGCGACCCGGCCCACCTCTCCGCCGAGCACCGCGTTAACCAGCGGGGCGAAGCCGTCCTCCTCCGTGGCCGCGCCGATCGCGGCGTGATCCTCCGGGGTGGCCGGGCGCGGTGCCTGCGGATCGGCGCCCACGTAGAGCGCGAGCTTCTCGACCTCGGACTGGGCGAGCCGCACGTCGAGCCCGGCCGCGCGCGCGATCCGTTCGGCCAGATCTCCGCCGAGCCTCAGCCCCGCCACGTCGGCCATGCCGCGCACCGCCTGCGCGACCGCGGCGAGATCGGGGGGGTGGAACATCGCCACAAGAGCATCCTTGCGCTTTTCGAGCAGCTTGGCGGTGCGCGACTTGTCGGTCGCACTGGTGGCGACGACGAATACCGGCGCCGCCTCGCCCGCACCGGCCTCGGCGGTCTCGATCAGGAACTGGAGCGCATCATGCGCCTCGTCACCGCTGGCGCGCACCCAGATGTGGCGCCGGTCGCCGAACAGCGAGGTCGAGCGCGCCTCGTCGCCGAGCAGGGCGGGATCGCGGCGCAGGTCCGCGCCTGCCAGTTCCACCCGCTCGCCCGCATCGGGGAGCGCGGCCGCGAGGCGGTTGGCGGCGGCACTGGCGCCGGCCTCGTCCGGTCCGCAGAAAAAGAAGATCCGTGCATCGCGCGCCGCCGCGGGGGCGCCGCGCAGAAAGTCCTTCTGGGTCGCCTTCACGGCCGGGACAGGCGCCGCGCCCGCAACGTCAGCGCGATCTGGGTCGCCATCCGGTCGGCGACGTCGAGCGCAAGATTTTCGAGCGCCTTCTGCTCGGCGGCGATGGTGGCGTATTCGCTGGAGACGACGTCGATCCCCGCGTCCGAGCCCGCGGTCGCATCGAGCAGCACCGACCCAGTGGCAAGCTCGACGAGCTGGTAGCGGGCGCGCAGGATGCGGCGCTCGCGGCTGATCGTGTCGTCGTTGAGGACGCCGAGGGCTTCCAGCGAATCGTCGAGGCGCACGTCGAGCCGGTATTGCGGCGTACTCTGCCCGGCGACGCCGAGCCGGGCTTCGAGCGCGTTCTTGACCAGCCACCCGCCACGCCCCTGGATCGCAGGAATGTCGACCGCCGCGATGCCCTGGGCGGCGGCCGCTCCGGTGCCGCCGCCGTACATAGGCGAAAGGCCGCAGGCGGAAAGGGCGAGGGACGCCAGCAGGGCAAGAGCGATGCGCATCAGGTGACGATATTCACCAATCGGTCGGGCACGACAATGATCTTCCGGATCGCCGCGCCGGCCACCGACCGTTGCAGGTTGGCCGAAGCGAGCGCGAGCGCTTCGAGGTCCTCCGTCGAGGCGCCCTTCGGCGCAGTGAGCGTGTCGCGCAGCTTGCCCATGTGCTGGACCGCGATGGTCACCTCGTCGTCGACCAGCAGTGCTGGATCGACCTCGGGCCAGGGTGCGTCGGCGAGGAGGCCTTCGCCGCCCATCGCCGCCCATGCCTCTTCGGCGAGATGCGGCATCATTGGCGCGGCGAGGTAGACGAGGGTGCGGATCGCGGCGGAGCGACTCGCGGAAGGGGCTGCCTTCTCGGTCGCGCCGGTCAGTTCGTAGATACGCGCCACCGCCTTGTTGAAGCCCAGCGCCTCGATGTCGGAAGCGACGGCGGCGGTGGTCTGGTGAGTCTTGCGGTCGAGCCCCTTGTCCTCGCCCGTCGCCGAGGCGTCATGGGCTTGGAACAGCCGCCACAAGCGCTGGACGAAGCGCGCGCAGCCTTCGATACCGGCGTCGGACCATGGCAGGTCGCGCTCGGGTGGCGAATCGGAGAGCATGAACCAGCGCACCGCGTCCGCCCCGTGGCGGGCGATGATCGCATCGGGATCTACGACGTTCTTCTTCGATTTCGACATCTTGATGACGCGGCCGACTTCGACGGGCGCCCCATCGGCCAGAAGCGTCGCGCCTTCGGAGGTGCGATCGACTTCCTCGGGGCCGAAGAACACCGGCACCCCGCGCACTTCATCAGTGCGACTATAGGTCTCGTGCGTCACCATGCCCTGCGTGAACAGCGCGGCGAACGGCTCCTGCACCGCGATCTTGCCGGTGTGGGCGAGCGCCCGCGTCCAGAAGCGGGCGTAGAGCAGGTGCAAAATCGCGTGCTCGATGCCGCCGATATAGTGCTGCACCGGCATCCACTTGGCGACTTCCTCCGGGTCGAAGGGCCGGTCGGCGGGCTGGCTGGCGAAGCGCAGGAAGTACCACGAGCTGTCGACGAAGGTGTCGAGCGTATCGGTCTCGCGCCGCGCCGCTTTGCCGCACTTGGGGCAATCGACATGCTTCCAGGTGGGATGGCGTTCCAAGGGGTTGCCGGGGATGTCGAAACTGACATCCTCGGGCAGGGTGACGGGCAGCTGGTCCTTGGGCACCGGCACCACGCCACAGCTGTCGCAGTGGATGAAGGGGATCGGGGTGCCCCAGTAACGCTGGCGGCTGACACCCCAGTCGCGCAGGCGCCACACGGTGCGGCCCTCGCCCCAGCCGCCGCTTTCGGCGCGGGTGATGACCGCCTGCTTGGCATGTTCCACGGTCATGCCGGTGAGGAAGTCAGAGTTCACGATCACCCCGTCCCCCGCTTCGGCCTCGCCCTTGAAGGGTTCGTCGGCGCGGGCCGGATTGGTTGCGACGACGCGCAGGATCGGCAGTTCGTACTTGGTCGCGAACTCGAAGTCGCGCTGGTCATGTCCCGGCACGCCCATCACCGCGCCGGTGCCGTATTCCATCAGCACGAAGTTGGCGATGAAGACGGGGAGCTCCGCCCCGGTGAACGGGTGCTTCGCGGTGATCGGGGTTCGATAGCCCAGCTTTTCCGCCGTTTCGAGCGCTGCGGCCGTGGTCGCGCCCTTCTTGCACTGGTCGATGAAGGCGGCAACTTCCGGATCGCCCGCCAACTCCTGCGCGATCGGATGATCGGCAGCGATGGCACAGAAGCTCGCGCCGAAAATCGTATCGGGGCGGGTCGAGTAAACCGCCAGCTTGCCGCCATCGGACAGGTCGAAGCTGAACTCCAGCCCCTGCGATTTCCCGATCCAGTTCTCCTGCATCAGGCGCACCTTTTCGGGCCAGTCGTCGAGCTTGCCGAGGCCCTCCAGCAGATCATCGGCAAAGTCAGTGATCTTGAGGAACCACTGGTTCAGCTTGCGCTTCTCGACCTCCGCGCCGCTGCGCCAACCCTTGCCGTCGATCACCTGTTCGTTGGCGAGCACGGTCATGTCGACCGGATCCCAGTTGACGGTCGATTCCTTGCGATAGACCAGCCCCGCCTCGTATAGATCGAGGAACAGCGCCTGTTCGTGGCCGTAATATTCGGGATCGCAGGTGGCGAATTCGCGCGTCCAGTCGAGCGCGAAGCCAATGCGCTGCAATTGCGCCTTCATCTGCGCGATGTTCTGGCGCGTCCAGCCGCCGGGGTGCACGCCCTTTTCCATCGCGGCGTTTTCCGCCGGCATCCCGAAGGCGTCCCAGCCCATCGGGTGGAGCACCTCGAACCCGCGCATCTTCTGGTAGCGCGCCAGCACGTCGCCCATCGTGTAGTTGCGCACGTGGCCCATGTGGATACGCCCCGAAGGATAGGGGAACATCTCTAGGATGTAGCTCTTGGGCTTGGGGCTGCCGGAATCCGCGGTGAAAGTGCCCGCCTCTTCCCATGCACGCTGCCAGCGTCCGTCAGCGACAGACGGATCGAAGCGGGTGTCACTCATGGACGTTTTTCCGGTGTGGCTGGTCTTACGAAGCAAGCGCCTGACGGCGCAGATCGCGGGCCTTGGTCAGGATGATGTCCTCGAGCTTCTGCACCGTCGCCGCCTGCACCGGGGCCTCGACCCAGGTGCCGCCCTCGTTGACCTGGCGGCTCGCCGCGACCCGCAGGGCATCGGCACGCAGGTCCTGATCGAGGATCGTGACTGTCAGCTTGACCCGCTCGGTCGGATTGGCCGGATTGGCGTACCAGTCGGTGACGATCACCCCGCCCGCGCTGTCGGTCTGAAGCAGCGGCGCGAAGCTCACCGTTTCCAGCGCGGCGCGCCACAGATAGGCGTTGACGCCGATGGTATTTAGCTGCGCCGCGGCGAGCTCGGTGCGCGGGCGCTCGCTGCCGCCGCAGGCGCCGAGCAGCGCCATCGCCGGGGCTAGCAACGCAAGGCCCAGGGTGCGGCGGCGGAAGGTGGCGATAGGGGCGCGTGTCACAGCCGGATCATCCTCGTCATGTCGTGTCGGCGACGCTCTATAGACCTCCGCCCCCGTGCGGCAAGCATCATCCGCCCGCTGGCAGCCCAGCGGGCCGCTCCCAAAAGCGCCTCGTGGCTTTACGGAGGCTGAATTTGCCCGGATATTCACCGGCCTGTGTGCATGACGCCACAGGTTGAGCCCGAATCCTGACGCGCCGCCCCAACGGCATTGCATGTGAGGGCTTTAGGCCTATCAATAAGCGCCGATGGCCGGGCGACTCATGTGCGGTTAAGGTGTGCAGTGCTTGGATCAACCCTCGCATGCAGGAAGCGGAAAGCGGAAGATCGAACGCCATGGCGACGAGCCGGATCAGGACAGGAAAGGCGCAGCACTCGCTTCCGCTCTTCGCCCTGAACGCGCTCGCCTGCGGCGCGCTGGCGCTGTCCGTGCCGAGCGCCGGTCTGGCGCTGGCGGGTGAGATCGCTCCGGCGCGCACCGCCGCCTCGCTCGACCGGCTCGGGCTCGGCGTGTTCACTCCGGCTTCGGTCGATCCCGCGCTCGCCGCCCGCGTCGCCGCGAAGGCGCGGGCGCGCGGCATCCAGTTCACCCCCGCCAGTGCCCCCCCGGTATCGGGCAAGCGCACCGTGACGGTCGCGGTGCGCGTCGACAACGAAACCGCCCAAGCGATCACCGTGCGCAAGGCTATCGAGGCAGTACCGGGCCGGGCCAACGGGCTCGCCGCGCTCGAGGCAAGCAAATTCCAGCTCGGCGCCGCGCGCGGCTACAAGAGCTTCGCGCGCACGGTCGACTTGTCGGCCAATGTCCGCAACCTGTCGCTGCCCGATCTCTCCCAGTTCGAACCCTCGCGCCCCGCGGCCGAGGACCGGCCGTCGCGTCTCCAGCCGCGCATCGAGCTCGAGGATCGCCAGATCGCCGGTCGTTCGCCGAACACGCTCGATTCGACCGCTTCCCAAACGGTCGATGTCGGCGGCAGTTTCCGGCTCTCGCCGAACATGAAGGTGACCGCCGGCGTGCGCTACTCGCAGGAGCGCGAGCGGCTCGATCCGTTGACCAATTCGGTGCAGGACAGTCAGGCCGTCTACGTGGGGACGCAGATCAAGTTTTGATCCCCGCGCGAGCGCGCTGATCGGGCGGCAGCGGTACCTGACGGCGTCCGGGTCCGGGCTCGGCAGGTGCGTGCCAGACCCTCTCTCGCCAGCCTCCAGACCCGTCCCGACGCAGCCTCTCCGCGTCTCGCCGCGGCGCAGGGACACAGGGACCAAAGCATAGCTATTCGTGCCTTCCCCTTCCCCTACGTCACCGCTAGGTTGGTCAAGCAAGCGACGCAAAGCGGGAGGGAAATGCCATGGGCCGGGTAGCCATCGTCACCGGGGGAACGCGTGGGATCGGGGAGGCGATCTGCAAGCGGCTCCAGCGGCAGGGCCATATCGTCATCGCTAACTATGCCGGCAACGAGGAAAAGGCGAGGGCCTTCACGGCGGAGACCGGCATCCGTGCCTACAAATGGGACGTCGGCGATCACGAAGCCACGCTTGAAGGCTGCGCCGAGGTCGAGCGCGAGTTCGGCCCGATCGACATTGTCATCAATAACGCCGGTATCACCCGCGACGGAACCCTGCGAAAGGTCAGCTTCGACGACTGGAACGACGTCATCCGCGTCAACCTCGGCGGATGCTTCAACATGGCCAAGGCGACCTTCCCCGGAATGTGCGAGCGGGGCTGGGGCCGGATCGTCAACATCGGCTCGATCAACGGCCAAGCGGGGCAGTACGGACAGGTAAACTATGCCGCGGCCAAGAGCGGAATCCACGGCTTCACCAAGGCCTTGGCGCAGGAAGGTGCGAAGTTCGGGGTGACGGTGAACGCGATCGCGCCCGGCTACATCGACACCGACATGGTCGCCGCAGTGCCTCCTCCGGTGCTGGAGAAGATCGTCGCCAAGATCCCCGTCGGCCGGCTCGGCATGGCGGAGGAGATCGCCCGCGGGGTGGCCTTCCTCACCTCGGAGAACGGCGGATTCATGACCGGCTCGACGATGAGCATCAATGGCGGCCAGCACATGTATTGACGCGAGGGAAGGCACAGGTTTGCCTCTGCCTCTCAAGGTGTTAGGATGGCGGCCGATGGTGAACCGCCTGATCCTGACCATGCTTGCACTCGGCACCGCCGCGACGGCAGTGGCGGCGCCTCGGCAGGAGCCACAAGGCCACACCATCATCGTCACCCCGCCCCCCACCGAGGCCGAGCGGCGCGAGGAATTGCGCGATTTTGCCCGCAAGATCGTCCGCCCGCCGCGCATGCGCCAGCCGGTGGCGAAGTTTCTCTTTCCGGTCTGCGTCACCGTGCTGGGCCTCGCCCCCTCCGATGCTGCCGCCATTGCCGGGCGTATCCGCGAGAATGCCCGCGCCCTTGGAGTGGGTGCGGTCGAAAAGCCCGATTGCGTGCCAACCGTCAGGGTCGCCTTCATGGCCCCCGCCGCGGGGCCGCCGGAAGGCTGGCTCACCGTCGATTCGCCCTCACTTGCCCACCTCGCCAGTTACCAGCGCCAGCGGGTGCTGGACGAGGCCGGTCCGGTGCGCGCTTGGCAACGCGTCGTGGTGCGAGACCGCGACGGCCAGCCTCTTCGCTGGGGTGAAGCGCACGCTCGCGTCATCGGCGGTCGCGATCTCCTCCCTGAGCCCTTCGAACCCTTTACCGGCTCCGACCCCACCGTCGTGACCGAGATCACCGGTGCGGCCGTGCTGCTCGAGCGCGCGGCGGCGGAACGGTTCACCCTCGCCCAGTTGGCCGACTATGCGACTCTGCGCACTCTGATGGGGACCGGCGCCCCCACCGCCGACGATCCGGCGCCGGCGCGCACCATCCTGACCCTGTTCGACGATCCCAAACCGCCGCAGGAGATGACCGCCTTCGACCGCGCGCTGGTGAGAGAGCTCTATAACGCCTCGCGCAATGCCTCGGCGCGGCGGGTCTACGATGATATCGCCCGCGCTGCCGCCCGGGACGAAGCCCGCGATTGACCGCGCAGCCGCCGCGCTATTGCAGCGTCACGATTTCTTCGCCCCCGTCGTGGCGACCGTAGAACTGCATCAGCTGCACCAGCAGCTCGCAGCGGTCCGCCAGCGTCTCGGCCTCGAGCAGCGCCTGCTTGCTGGCCGGATCGAAAGGCGCGATCTGCGAGACGCCGTTGATGAGCGAGCGATCGTCGAGCCGGTCGACCGAGGCCCAGTCGACCGAGTAGCCCTGCGCATCGGCAAAGGCGCGCGCCTCGCGCTCGAACCCGCCGCGCTGGGCGTGGGTGAGGGTCTCGTCCTCGTCCTCGGCATAGAGCTCCGCCTCGACCTGGCGGAAGGCGGTAGTGACGTCGAGCTCGCGCACCAACCGAAAACGCGTCGTGCCCTCGAGAATGAGGTTGTAGCGTCCGTCGTCCATCGCCTGGATCTCGCCGATCCGCCCAACGCAGCCCACCCGGTAGAGCGGCGCGCCTTCGATAGGCCGCTGCGGCTGGATCATCGCGATCAGCCGGTCGCGAATCAGCGCGTCACCGACGAGCGCACGGTAGCGCGGTTCGAAGATGTGGAGCGGCAGCTGCATGCCGGGAAACAGCACCGCGCCGGTCAGCGGGAAGATGGAAAGCCTGCGTGTCATCCGAACAATACGCGCGAGAGGCGTTTTCGGACGCCGACCACCCATTCGTCCTCCAGCCCGGTGGCCTCGAAGATTTTGAGGAGCCGGGCGCGCGCGGCACCCTCGTTCCATTCGCGATCGGCGGCGATCATGGCAAGAAGCGTGTCGGCGGCGGCATCGCGTTCGCCCGCGGCAAAGGCGGCCTCGGCATAGGCGAACTGCGCGCCCATGTCCTGCGGCGCGGCCTCGGCGGCGGCGCGCAGGGCGGCAAGCTCGCCGTCGTCCACCCGGGTGCCAGCGAGTTCGAGCGCGCTGCGCGCCGGGGCGATCGCCGCATCGGCGGCGAGGCGCGGATCGCTGTCGATCACCTCCATCACCTGTCGTGCCTGGTCGACCTCGCCCAGCTGCACGAGGGCGCGCACCAAGCCGGCGTGGGCGGGAGCATTCTCGGGCGCGAACTCGGTGATCTGCGCAAAGATGCTGGCGGCGCGCTGCGGATCGCCGGCGGCCAGCGCTTCCTCGCCCATCTTCAAGAACTGGGCGAGTTCTTCGGCCGAGGGGCCCTGCGGCGCCGCGCCATCCGCCGCTCCGCCCTGCACCGGCAGCTGCGCGAGGAGCTGGTCGAGGATCGCCTTCAACTGCGATTCGCTGCGCGCATTGGTGAGGTCGGCGATCGGCTGGCCTTGGAACATCGCATAGACCGTCGGGATCGAGCGCACCTGGAACTGCGCGGCGATGAACTGTTCCTCGTCGACATTGATCTTGGCGAGCGACACGCCCTTTTCGGCATACTCGGCCGCGACCTTCTCCAGCACCGGGGTGAGCGCCTTGCAGGGCCCGCACCACTCCGCCCAGAAGTCGAGGATCACGAGCCTGGTCTGTGAGGGCTCGACCACCGTCTTGCGGAAACGGTCGACCGCCTTCTGTTCGTCGATGCTCAGTCCCATGCTGGCCAAGATACCTGCTCCTGCTTTCTAAGCGCGCGGTTTGCGCCTGTCCGCCCTCCATGTGGGATGCCTGCGCGCGCTTGTGAAGCGCCATCGTGCTGGCCCCTCGGGCCCGTGCGATCAAGCCTCAATCGCGCCCATTTTGCACTTGCAGGCCTGCCGACGCGCTGCTAATCGCGCCGCCTCTCCGGCGGGAACCATGCGATTCAGCAGATTCCTGTCAGCGCCAGTGAGCGGGCGTAGCTCAGGGGTAGAGCACAACCTTGCCAAGGTTGGGGTCGAGGGTTCGAATCCCTTCGCCCGCTCCAAATTTCCTCCGCAAAATCAATGTATTATGATGACTCGAGCGTGTCCGAAGCTGGATACGAGCGTCCCATTCGGATGACACGTATCCAATTCGTACCCATTCCAAATCGAGTCGCCGGCGAGGTTCGGCGGCATTTTTCGTGCCTTGATCGCTTTGCGTCCCTGTTGAGCAATCAATTTGGTCGCGATGCGCACATCTTGAGGCGCTGCCTTTGATCGGCTGTGACACCAGGAGAGGAAGAGGGCGGCGGCTGTCGCCGTGACGGTTCGAGTGTCGGGAGAGAGGCTCCCGGCCGGGCCGTCGCGGAGACATGTCATGAAACAAGTTCAAGTTCTCGACGCGAGCCGCGACCCGAGCGGTGGCTACAAGGTTGATGTCGGTCACGGCCAGCGGGTGGGTCGGGTTTCGTCGGAATGGTTCAGCCGTCCCGCCGATGAGCGTTATCTGTCGCTAGATGCGCTGATGGCATCGGTCAAAGGCCGGGCCGAACGCAGCCGCACACGCACGGTGGAGAGCGCTCGAACAGCGCGACACCGATCACGCGTTCAAGCTTCAGGATGTTGCGGCTGAGTGTTGATTGCTCCACGTCAAGTGCGCGTGCTGCCCGGTAGAAACTCCCGTGATCGGCTGCCGCTATGGCATAGCGAAGTTGCCGGATGTCGAACGGCACGCGAAATTCCTCCTTGATCCCAATCGCGGGCGCCTTGTGCTCGGTTCGAGTGTGCGGTTTGCTCGAGCTACGGAATACCTGAATCCTGTATGCCCTGTTACAGAGGCGATCGCGTGCGCGCCAACGCCTCAGAACGCGCCCTGCGCACTACGTCTACGTTGGCATGCGGATGCTTTTATGTTGATGCATGCAAACGTAGACGACTCGTTTGAAACTCCAATTTACTGGCGATGCTGCTGCATGACTGATCAAGGTCATCTGAGTTGATTGATCAGAAGAACGACTTGACGTTTATACCTATAGTTCTTGGGCGGTTTACGCTGATTCGGTCCTCCTGCAGAATTGGATCGCGAAATAGCACGGCACGCTGGTCGAGCAGATTATCGGCGAACAGCGCAGCCTCCCAACGCTGGGTACGGAGCCCGAGACGCACATCGGCAATCGTGTAGGCCGGCTGGCGAATGCGTGTTCGGCTATCGGCAATGTTCCAGATTCCACTGCGATAGCTGGCACCCAGGTACGCGAAACCTGAAAGGTTTTCCTTGATGCGGCGGTCGTAATTCACGGCGGTGCTGAGCGTCCACTTTGGCGTCCCTGGCACTTGCTGACCGTTAAAAATACCGAGCGTATTGAAAGATCGTTCGAATTGCGCGTCAGTGTAGCCGACACCGAAATCTATTCTGAGATCCTGACTAATGCGCACTTGGCCATCCACTTCCAAACCCTTAGAACTTACCCTTCCGGCATTGTCGGAGAAGGCTGATCCGCAGGCTAGCACCACCGAGATAGGGATGTTGGACCAATCGACGTAGAAACCTGCTACGTTCAACGTCACGCGGCGATCGAAGAACTGGTTTTTCGAACCAATCTCGTAGTTCCAAAGGCTGTCGGAACCGAATCCGGCTGGAGCGTTGGTGAAACCTGGACAGAAGACAGGTGAAATGGGTCTGTTGGTTCCACCTAGGCGGAAGCCTCTCGCTACATTAGCGTAGACGAGATGATTTTTGGACGGCGTGTATTCGAGCCCGAACCGTGGGTTGAAGCCGTTATCCCTCAACACCGGACGCTCAACGTCGATCACTTGCCCAAAGGTCTGAAAGGCACCGTTTGCAAAGTAACTTACCTTCTGGCGGAAGTTGTAATATCGCAGCCCGGCAACTGCGCGTAGGTCACCGAAGCGGTATCCAACCTCGCCGAATACCGCGTACTGCCGATCATCAAAGCGCTCGCGCAGGATCGTCCCGTTATCGACCGGCGCGACGCCCCCAGCCGTAGTGTCAAAAGAGGGGTTGAGTGCTTGGAGACCCGGGGAGGGGTAATCCTGGTCAAACCGCTTGCGTTGGCGATTGTAGTAGGCACCGGCAATCCAGTCGAGGCGTCCGCCACTCTCCGAGACAAGGCGCACCTCTTGATTGAAGTCCTTCACCCGTGTCCTGTTCCGCAGGAGCGCTGGAACTTCATTGAATCCAAACTTTCCAAAGATGTCCACTGCCTCAACATCGTTCGTCTGATCGCGGTCCTGATACGAGGTTGCTGATGTCAACGTCGCCCACCCGAGATTGTAAGACATGACTAAGCTCGGAATCACGAACTTATCGAAATAGGGTTCCGGCACTTCTCGGAATTGCTGGAACCGACCCACCACGATGCCGCGATTGTCCGATTGGTTGGGGTCTCCAGGAACTTGGAGCCCCGCACCGTCCTCACTTTGCGTACCTCCGAGCCGAGTGTCCTGGTACAGAACCCGGGCGGTCAGACTCAGGTCCGGCGTGGGTTCTATAAGCAAGGTGGCGCGTACGCCCTTGGTATTGTCGGTGTTCACGTCGCGGGTGAGCCTTGGCGTGTTGAGCTGTGGCACCCCACCAGGCGGTAGCGCATTCACCCCGACTAGCCCGAGATTGTCAATGAATCCGGAAACGTCGCGCACGTACCCGACGATTCGGACGGCTGCGGCGGGAGAGATCGGCACATTGATCAAGCTATTAATGCCAAGGTTGGTGCCGCCTCGGCGGGTAGTCGACAGCAGGACCTCGGCTTGACCCTCGAATTCGCCTAATCGTGGAGCCTTGGTAAGTATCCGAATTGCTCCGGAAAGAGCGCCGCCTCCGAACAGAGTTCCTTGTGGTCCGCGGAGAACCTCCACCCGCTCAACATCAAACAAGCGGAGGTCAGGGTTGAAGCCGTTCAGGGAAACCGGTGTCTCGTCGAAGTAGATTGCGACGGTTTCCTTGCTCTCCGGCTGATCGGTGTTTGTAATGGCCGTGCTTGAATTCACGCCACGCATAGTGATCTGTTGCTGCCCCGGTCCACGATCAATGAAACCAAGACTCGGTATACCTTTTGCGTAGTCCGAGAAATCATCTGTTCCCGCCCGCTCGAGCGCCGCCGAGTCAAGCGCCTGAATGCTGTAGCCGACATCTTGAAGGCTTTGCGCGCGCCGAGTCGCCGTGACGACGATCTCACCTTCCGCGTTCGCCTGCTCCGGCTCTGCAGTTTGCGCCGACGCAATGCTCGACGAAAGTGCTGCACTGACGATAACTGCTGTAACACCCCTGTTGCTCATGCGTCCTCTCCCCATCCTACTAATTAAGTTAGTATCGGAAACCTCTGTGACATTAAAGGCCTATTTGAGGCCGACTAGGCTTGCCTCAACCGCTTGACGAACAGGCCTGCGATAATGGCGTCTTGGAAAGCGACACCGGTGAGATCGGCCACCGTTATGGCGGCATCGTCCCGCTTCACCCCGTCAGCGAGCAACTGCCCGAGAGAGATGACCTGCGATGGAGCGATACAGGCAGCTGCTATTGCATACGAAAGGTCCCCGTGATCAGCGCACTGTTCGAGGTCGTCGGCTGCAACGATCGCCGCCCGGGCGAAAACGTTCGGATCGAGCTCTTGCTTGCCGTAACTGTCGGCGCCGACGGCGTTTATGTGGGTCCCCGGCCGGACATCCGATGCGTCGAAAAGCGGCGAAGGTGCGTTCGTGGCAGTGACAATGAGCCGGCATTCGGCGAGCAGCGCGGCCGGCGAAGAAGCGACGCAGCAGTCGAATCCATCTGCTTCTAATGCCGAGCAGAGCGCGGCTCCCTTGGTGGCGTCACGCGCGAAGATCATGACGCTTCGCGTGGGCAGGACATAAGCGAGCCAGCGGACCTGGAGCTCGGCTTGATGGCCGCTGCCGAAGACTCCGATCCGGGACAAATCGCGCGGGGCGAGCGCTCGCGCCGCGATGGCCCCGGCGGCCGCCGTCCGCCACGAGGTCAACCACCCCTGATCGAGAAGTATGGCCTCCGGTGCTCCCGTCGCTGTCGATAGCACGACGCTGAGGCCGTCGTTAACCGGCAGACCCAAAGCAGGATTGTCGTAGAAACCGGTGGCAACCTTCACCACGAAGTAAGGCTCACCTCGAAGTCGACCAAACTTGACGTGACAGTCACCGGGGGGATCGTCGAAAAGCATCTGGCCCGGAGGTGGGCAGTCGCTGCGCCCTAGAGCGTGGGCTATGAACCCGGCCTCGATCGACTGGATAACCTCGGCTGGATCGAGCAGCTTCCGAAGCGTAACGAGGTGAACCACCCGGGGACTAAGTTTGTTGTGAAGCATAGCAGCGCCAATCAGAACAGGGATGGAGCCGTCGCAATTGCGGCGATCGTACTTGCGTCGCAGTTCGCACCGCTGACCACGAGGACCACGCGCTGACCTTTGATTTTGTCCCGCTGCTTCCAGGCGTAAGCGAGAGGCGCGCAAGCACCGGGTTCGGCCAAGAAATGCCCCTTTAACGCGAGCGTTTTTGCGGCCGATAACAATTCCCGGTCGTCTACAAGCGACGTATCGTCGACGTGCGCGAGCGTCATCGCGAGCGCTAGACGCGCGGGAACTCGTTGGGCGAGACACTCGGCATGAGTGAGCACCTCGGCCTCCACCGCCAGCTTCGCCTGAAAGCTGAGGTGCATTGACGGCGCCTGAGCCGACTGCACCCCAATAACCTCCGCAGTCGGCTGAGACGCCTTAACGCCGATGGCCGTGCCGCTCGTGAGACAGCCGCCTCCGAGCGGCACAAGCACAAGATCGATTTTTGCGAGCTGGTGGGCAATTTCGTACCCGACCGTTCCAGCGCCATTGATGAGATCAGGGCTTTCGCCGTCGTCCACGAATGTGGCGTCCTCTTCTCGCGCAAAAGCCTTGGCTGCGTCCTTCGCTTCGTCCAAGTCACGACCGCCGATGTGCACTTCGGCGCCGAGCGCCTGGATCTTTCTGGCTTTCTCAGGATTAGGTCGCTCCGGAAGGAAGACGTGTGCTTTTCCTCCGAGGCGCGCTGCGGCGTAGGCAACACCCTGCCCGTGATTACCGGTCGAGGATGTGACCGCCTTACGCGAGCTAGCAAAAGTCGGGTCTGTCATCAGCGCATTGGCAGCGCCGCGCAGCTTGAAGGAGCCGAGCAGACTTACAGACTCAAGTTTCAGCCAAACTTCGGCACCGATCGATGTCGACAGTCCGATCGAGCGGACGAGAGGCGTCGGAACCAACAACTCTTTTAGCCGGTCTGCAGCGAGTCCAACGCCAAGGGCATCGGGCAACCGGGGCGACTTCTGAATTGGGTTAGACGACATGGTACCTGCTGTGTTTCCTATTGGCATATGATGATGCCGACTGTACTACGCCATGTCTACAATTTTTTGGAGAAACGCCGATGAGCTCCGCTTACGCTCCCACGCCAGCAAACACAGTTAGGGTGTGGCCGAAGTTCGACTGGACCGATCCCCTGCTTCTCGAAGCAGGCCTTACCGAGGAAGAGCGGCTAGTGCGCGACACAGCGCGAGCGTTCGCCAACGCGCATCTCGAACCCATTGTGCGCGAGGCGAACCGGCACGAGACTTATGATCGCGCCTTGATGTGCCGCTTCGGCGAGGCGGGGCTCCTCGGTCCCACGATCCAGGGCTATGGCTGCGCTGGCGTGTCGTATGTCGCTTACGGTCTCATCGCTCGCGAGGTCGAGCGCGTCGACTCGGCTTACCGCTCCGCGATGTCGGTGCAGTCGTCGCTCGTCATGTATCCTATCTACGCCTACGGAACGGAAGCGCAGCGGCAGCGTTACTTGCCCAAGCTCGCCACGGGCGAATGGGTGGGAGCCTTCGGCCTTACCGAACCTGACGCCGGCTCCGATCCCGGGGGCATGAAGACCCGCGCGAAGAAGACTGCCGACGGCTATGTCCTGAACGGCGCGAAGATGTGGATTACCAACTCGCCTGCTGCGGACGTTTTCGTCGTCTGGGCTAAGTGCGAGGACGACGTGATTCGCGGCTTTGTGTTGGAGCGCGGCGACGCCGGGATCTCAACGCCAAAGATCGAAGGCAAATTCTCGCTTCGCGCTTGGGTGACGGGCGAGATCGTTATGGTTGACGTCCACGTGTCGCCCGAACGATTGCTCCCGAACGTCGAGGGGCTGAGAGGTCCCTTTGGCTGCCTCAACAATGCGCGCTACGGGATCGCGTGGGGCGCGATGGGCGCCGCAGAATTTTGTTGGCACGCGGCGCGCAGCTACGGGCTCGATCGCAAGCAATTCGGCCGGCCACTAGCGGCCACGCAGCTCTTCCAGAAAAAGCTCGCCGATATGCAGACCGAGATCACGCTGGGCCTGACCGCCTGCCTTCAGGCGGGGCGCCTGATGGACGAGGGCAAGCTCGCGCCCGAAGCGATCAGCCTATTGAAACGCAACAACTGCGGAAAGGCTCTCGACATCGCGCGTGTCGCGCGCGACATGCACGGCGGCAACGGCGTGTCAGATGAGTATCAGGTCATACGCCATGTCATGAACCTTGAGGCGGTGAACACCTACGAGGGTACGCACGACATCCACGCACTCATCCTGGGTCGGGCGCAGACCGGGCTGCAGGCGTTCAGTTAATCTGCTACCAAGTCGGCTCGTCTGCATCACCCAAGCTACGCCGCGTATGCACTAGGCTGTGGCGGAAGTTACCCAGAACACCGTTGCATCCTCGTCGCTCAAGGAGAGGACAGCGTGGCCCATGCGACTGTCCAGATAGATAGTGTCGCCGGGGCCAAGCCGGGTCGGCTCGTAGAACTCGGTGTGTACCTCGACCTCGCCGGTGAGTACGAGCAGCACCTCCTCGCCCGGGTGCCTGCTCCACTCACCAAACTCCCGCATCGAGCGCGCCTTCACCTGGGTACGCATCGGGAGCATCCGCTTGTTTGCGAGTTCAGCCGCCAAAACCTCATTCCGGTACTGCGGCTCGTCATAAGTTCGACCGCTGCCAGCGGAGGTAATGCTCCGTCGGCCAGGACCGCCCCCAGTCTGGATCGGTGAGAAGAAGCGCCCGATTTCTACACCGAAACCGCTCGCCAGGCTGCACAGGACGTCGTAGGTTGGAGACATCCTGCCGTTTTCAATTTTCCAGAGCGTCGAGCGCGCCAAGCCGGTGTGTTTGCTTGCCTGTTCGAGGGTCCATCCTCGTCCATTGCGCGCCGCGCGCACCTGCTGGGCGAGATGATGAGATGCACTAGCTGCCTCGCGCTCTGCGCGGTCGCCATCGTGCATTCGTGTCTTGGACATTGCGTCTCCCGTGCTTTCGCTAACAAGCGGTCATACCGTGATAGCATATCGGAAGCCAACAGCCTCGTACGCCGCGGACGTAATCCTATATTGCTAATTTGTTATTATCGGCTAACGTGATGCGATGATAAAGTGTCACGATTCTTCGAGCACAATCATCCACGGGCGCGGGGGTTGATGTCACCAAATCTAGCAGTTCGCAGCCGAGGCGATGGCCCCGCGATCGTTTTTATCCCTGGATGGACGCTAGACTCGTCGGTGTTCGATCACCAACTAGAGATCCTCGCCCCATCTTATCGGGTGATCACGTACGACCCCCGCGGCCAAGGAAACTCCGTACGAGGGGAACGGCCCACGACGCTCCGCGAACACGCTCGCGATCTCGAAATGCTACTCGAAACGCTCAGCCGCGAGCCTGTTTCCCTCGTTGCATGGTCGTGGGGCGCACTTATCGCCTACGCTCACATTCGTTCTTACGGCACGGCACGCCTCCGCGCGTTTGTATCGATCGACGAAACTCCTACACCGCTTGCCCTGCCAGGGATCCAATGGCACCGAGGCTCGATCGCGCAATGGCGGGCGTTCGCCCGGGACCTGAGCCGAGATCGCACGCGCGCGACCAGCGCATTCATAAAGTCCATGTTCAACGACCCATCCGCTCATGCAGAAACCGTCGTTCGGCTTGCTGCTTCCTCCGAGGCGGCCGATCTCGACGCTGCCCTCGTCATGCTTCTAGAAGCGCTTATCGAAGACTTTACCTTGGAAGCCTCCCGCGTTGCCGAAGAAGTGCCAACCCTTCACTTCCTTGACGTGCGATGGTCTGCCGACGCGCGCGCTTGGCTCCGCGCACACTGTCCTCATGCCGCGATAGTCGACTGCAAAGGCCATGTGCCCTTCATTGAAGAACCGAGGTTGTTCGGGCGTGATCTCGCGGCATTTCTCGACGCTACCTCGCCTGCGCGATGAGGGCGCCCTCTGCTGAGAAGGATTGTATTGTGAATCAAACCGTCTCCAATCGGATCGCGGCCTACGGCGAAGGTATCTGGGCCGCGGTGTGGCTGTCTGTTGTAGCGCTTTCCGCATTCCTCGTCCTTCCGTTCTTGGTCGGCAGCGCGGCGGACGAATTGCGACTCACGGCACCTCAGATTGGCCTTCTAGCCTCGGCCGACCTCTCCGGTTGCGCGATTGCGGCATGTCTGATGTACCTGCTCGCCGACCGACTTCGGTGGCGCACGGCTGCGACCGTCGCGCTGGTAATGCTTGGTGTAACGAACATCCTCTCGGCAGTGACCTCGGACTTTGCTCAACTCTTCGCCGCACGCGTCGCGTGCGGGATTGCTGGAGGAACTCTCATGGCGGTGGTGTACCTGTGGATCGGAAACACCTCCGAACCCGAGCGCGGTTTTGGCCTTTCATTTGGTGTTCAGACGGCCGTCGCCGCTGGCACACTAATCGCGCTCCCCAGCTTGATCACCCTGGTTGGCTCAAACGCTGTCTTTGGCGTTCTCGCGCTCGCCGCCGCCGCTGGCGCCATATCGCTTCATCATATTCCTCGGCCGGCGATGAGCGCCGGTCCACAAGCCCTCAACGCTCGCGTATGGGTTGCACTTTTTTCTGTTCTTACAATGTTCGCCGCTCACGGCGCAGTTTGGTCACTTGTCGAGCGGTATGGTCGCTCGCTCGAGCTGACCGCTCAGAGCATCGCCACCGCGCTTGCCGGCGCGCTGTTGGTCGGAGCCTGCGGCGGCTTACTCGCGGCTCGGGTGGGAACAAGCATAGGCCGTGTCCGCGCGGTCCTCTTCGCCGCAGCCGGACTCATTGCCGCGCTCGCAGTGCTTTTCAGCAACACAAACGTCACTGGGTTCGTGATTGCCGCGGCGCTCTATCAATTCTGTTGGAACTTCGCGGTCGGTTACCAGCTTAGTGAAGTCGATCCAGGCGTTGGGACCGGCAGTGCCATTGTTCTGGGACTGACCGCGCAGTCTGCCGGGATCGGGCTCGGTCCAGCCGCAGCGAGCCCTCTGATCCCGCTTCTCGGCTATGCCGGAGTCGGTTGGTTCGCTTTCGCATCGATCACACTCAGCGTAGGACTTCTTCTCCTAAGCCAAGTCTTCAAAGCGCGTAGCGAGCCAGCCATGACCTAAGTAAATCATTGAATGCCAAGGGGCATTCAATAGGCGGCAGGTGACCGCAGGCGGTCAGCACTTCGAATCTGGCATAGGGAAATCGTGCCGCAGTTGCATTCACCTCGGCTGCTCGAACAATAGCGTCGCGTTCGCCCGCGACTGCAAGTACGGGCACCCGGATCTGAGGGCAGTGGTCCAACCGATTCGGTCGTTCGAGAAGGGCCATCTCCTGCAACACGCCGCGGTCGGGCCCGACCGCGTTTGCCATACGGACGATTTGTCGCGTCAGCGGCTCGTCCCCGATTCGGTCCGGTGCGACCAGCAAGGGGAGAAGGTCGGCGACGGCGCCGCTGAAGTCGCCGGCGTTCACCCGCGTGATTAGCGCTTCACCTTGCCCCCGATCGCTGACGGCCGCGGCGGTCATCGCGACGTAAACCAAGCCGAGGACCTTCTCGGGGGCTCTGAGCGCCACCTCCAAGGCGACGGCGGCGCCCATCGAGACGCCCATCACCACAGCCGGTGTTGAGAGTTGGTCTATCACCGCGTCGGCCATCTCCTCGAGCGAACGGGCCGCAACCGGCTCTAGAGGAAGGAGATCGGCCAGCCCATGCAAGCCGTCTTTCTGGGCATCAAAGAGGGATGCGTCGGCGAGCATCGCCGGAATGCAGACCAGCGGGACCGGCATCGGGAGTTTGCCCTAGCTCAGGTTGGCAAGCAGCGCACGCACCAAGCGCGCGCGCGGCACGATTGAAGATATCCGGATGTGCTCGTCGAGGGTGTGATCCCCTGCACCCTCCGGACCGAGCCCGTCGAGAACAGCTGCGCCCGCACCCGCCGCGAGGTTCGCGTCGCTCGAGCCAGCCGCAGAGACAGCACGAAGCTCGATCCCGATCTCTGACGCCACCGCCGAAGCTTTTTCGAAGAGCGCGCGTCCTGCTGACGACACGGCATAGGGCGGCTGCTCGAGACGCAACTTGGCGCTCACCCCAACATCGGGATCGAAACTCTGAAGGTTCGTCATCATTGTGCGAACCTTCTCCGCCAGTTCGTTGTTCGGCATTCTGAACTCAACGAGTGCAGAGCACCGCTCAGGCACGACATTCACGTAATCGCCACCTTTTACAACGCCGACATTCGCGGTCAGTCCAGTCGTGTAGTCGGTTAGGCCCTCCAAGCGAACGATCTGTTGGGCAATTTCTCGTATGGCACTGCGCCCCTTGGCATGATCGTCGCCCGGATGCGCGGGTCGACCGACCGCGATTAGCTCGTATTCGGCATAGCCTTTCCGAGCGGTCACGACGCCATCGTTGTCGCGACCCGCTTCGAAATCGAGCACATAGGTCGCCGACCGGGCCATGCGTTCGGTGATTGGTCGGGAAAATGGGCTGCCGATCTCTTCATCGGGTACCAGAAGCAGGGTGATCGGTAGTGGCGCCCCGCCAGATTGCACCACCCAGCGCAGCGCGTCGAAAGCCAGGTAGACTCCACCCTTCATGTCGAGCGTTCCAGGACCGTAGAAGCGATCGCCCTCACGGCGGAGCGGCAATCTTGTCGACATGGTTCCGAGCGGGTGCACCGTGTCTAGGTGGCCGAGCATGAGGACACCGGTGCCGGGCCGTCCCCATGGACTGGAGATCGCGACCGCGTCTCCGAACTCGCCACCAGGATAACGCTGGATAACCGCCCCGAATGACTCCGCTTCGGCAACGATCATGTCAATCAAGCGATTGATCGGGGAAGCGTGGCGAGTTGGTGTCTCGATTTCCACCCATCGGCTGATGCCGCTGATCAAGAACTCGCAATCAGGATGTTCGTTCAACTCATTCAACTCCGCTGGTGTCGAGTTCTCAAATAGGAATTGATGTGACGATAGGAAACAAAGTACCTGCCCGTCAACCCCAGCCAAGCTCGGCCAGAACTTCACATGAGTGCTCGCCAAGGCGAGGCGGCGGCCGCTCGTCCTGCGACCCGAGCGAAGACATCTTGATCGGCGTCGCAATGGTCCGAACAGGGCCTGCAGGCGTCCAGTGCGAGATCAATAGGCCACGGCTCGCGACCTGATCTTCCAAGAAAGCTTCAGCGATCGAATTCACTGGTCCGGCAGGTACGCCCGCCTCATCGAACCTCCTGAGCCACGCTGCTCTCGGGCGGGAAGCAAGCGCTGCTGCGATAAACTCGTCGACAATTTCGCGATGCGCAACGCGTCCAGCATTGGTTGCGAAACGCACCTCTTGGGCTTTGTCGGAGTGTCCAATCACCTCGCACAGCGCGACGAATTGACGATCCGTTCCGACGGTGACCACAATGGGGCGGTCCGCTGTCGGATAGCTCCGATACGGTACAATGTTTGGGTGCTCGTTACCGATGCGCTGCGGCGACTGACCCGAGACGAGGAAGTTCTGAGCTTGATTGGCAAGGAGGCCGAATACCGAGTCGAACAGTGCTACGTCCACCTGCTGGCCGGTGCCGGTTATCTCGGCGTGACGGAGCGCCGCCAGAATGCCCGCAACAGCAAAAAGGCCCGTTGCTAGATCCCCGACGGCGACCCCGACCTTCATCGCCTCACCGTTCGGGTCGCCCGTCACGTCCATAAGGCCGGCCATCGCTTGCGCGACAAAATCGTAGCCCGGCTTGTGACAATTAGGCCCAGTCTGTCCAAAGCCAGTTATCGAGCAGTAGACAAGACGCGGGTTCAGCGCGCGGACTGACGCGTAGTCGAGCCCGTAGCGAGCGAGAGAGCCGACCTTGAAGTTCTCGATGAAAACGTGAGCGTGCGCGGCTAGCGACAGCACCAGTTCACTATCGCGTGGTTGCGATAGGTCGGCAACCACAGACCGCTTACCGCGGTTCGCAGCCAGGAAATATGCGGCGTCGCCGCGCTCGCCTTCCCACGAAGATATGAAGGGGGGCCCCCACCGCCGTGTCTCGTCGCCCGCAGGGTGCTCAATCTTGATGACGTCAGCGCCCAAATCGGCAAGAATCTGTCCTGCCCAGGGACCGGCCAATACGCGAGACGCGTCGACGACTCGAACACCCGTGAGCGGACGCTGCGAAACCTCAGCCATCGAGTGGTTCCAGACCGAAGATGCGCGACAAAGCCAAGTAGCGCGCCGCCTCACCCAAACTGCTGCCGTTCGCCTCCGCGAGCGAAACTGCGCGACGAACATTTGTTGAAATCTTGCTTTCAGTCAGCGCCTTAGCAACCGACGCCTTGTTGGCCTGACCAGTCTGCGCCTCATCAGGTGTGGTGAGTTCAACGAAGGCCGCGATGATTCCGCCTGCGTTCACGAGAAAGTCCGGAGCAACCACGATCCCCTTAGCCTCGAGGTGCGCGACTGCGCCAGGAGTACAAGGACCATTGGCGCCCTCGCAGATGATCCCGGCCCGGACGTCGCGAACGTTGGTCTCGGTGATTACGTCGTGAACCGCGCAGGGGAACAGCACATCCACAGGGCTGGCGAGGACAGCATCCACGTCGGGCGTAGGGGCACCCTCCTCAGCGACGAGCGCGCGCGCCTCATCAAAGTCCTGCTCTGCGATGGCTCGCAGCAGCGCTGGAGAGACTGGATGATCGAAGCTGAAGCAGCCGCCGAGCCGCGGGTCGGACACGCACCTCAAGCTCGCGCCTGTGCCCCCAAAGTACTTGATGACGGCCGCCCCCATCGCTCCAATGCCTTGAACTGCGAACGTCGCGCCTTGTGCCGTTTGCCCGCGTGACTGCAGCAGCCGCTCGGCCGCCACCGCTACGCCGAGTCCGGCGATGCCTTCGCGATCATAGTCCGTGCCTCCCATGTGAGGCGGCTTACCGGTGAACGAGCGGCGCGATCCGAGTTCGTCGCATGCCCAGATAGCGTGCTCGGAGCGTCCGCCAAGGTCGTACCCGAAGCCGCCGAACACACCACCGTTCTCATGCAGTATCGGCCGACAGAGCGACACCCAACGGCGGTAGATGCGCTCGTGCCCGGGGTCGAAGGGATTGGCCCTGAGACCCGACTTGGCACCACCAAGCGGGAGGCCGGCTGCGGCGTTCTTCACTGCCATGATGCGGGCCAAGCGGCGCACCTCGTCGAGCGACACCGTCGGTGTGATGCGATTTCCGCCCTTTCCCGAAAGTGCCAGCGGCCCCCCGGCGCTGATCGATGTATTCCACACGACGACATGCCCCTCTACGCCGAGTTCGATGTCACGCACGGTTACCTCGAGTTCGGGCGACATGCCGGAAAAGCGGTCGGTGAGCGCTACAAGCTCTGACTTAAACCCCATGACAGCTCTTTCCCTATTTAAATGTCGAAACTCACGCCTTGGCTGAGAGGCAGGTCCGGAGAGTAGTTCACCGTCTGCGTCTGCCGACGCATGTAAGCGCGCCAGCTGTCCGACCCCGACTCTCGACCGCCACCCGTCTCCTTCTCGCCGCCAAAGGCGCCGCCGATCTCCGCGCCCGACGTGCCGGTGTTCACGTTCGCCAAACCGCAATCGGAGCCGACTGCGGAAAGGAACAGCTCGGCTTCGCGCAAGTCAGTAGTGAAGATCGCGGAGGAGAGCCCCTGCGGCACGTCGTTCTGGATCTCGATGGCGTGGCGAACATCGCCGGTGTACGGAATGACGTAAAGGATGGGGGCGAAGATTTCCTCGCGCGTGAAGCCAGACGCCTCACGAAGTGGCACGATTGCAGGCCGAACGTAGAAGGCAGCTTCACCCCCTGGCCCGAACAGTCGTTCCCCGCCAATCACGCTCGCTCCGTGCTCACGCGCCTGTGACAGCGCAGCTTGCATCGCGGCGAAGGCATCCCCGTCGACCAATGGTCCGACGAGTGTTTCCGCCTCCCTCGGGTCACCGACACGGATGGTCTCGAAGACGCGAGAGAGACGCTCGACTAGCCGATCATAAAGCGTCTCATGCACGAGCAGGCGACGCAGCGTGGTACACCGCTGACCCGCAGTGCCAACCGCGCTGAACGTTATTGCGCGTACCGCAAGGTCAAGATCCGCAGCCGGCGACACAATCATAGCCGCATTGCCGCCAAGCTCTAGCAGCAACCGAGCGAAACGCGCGCTCGCGCGAGGGGCGATTGCCCGACCCATCCGCGTGCTACCAGTTGCGCTTATGAGCGGGATGCCAGGGTTTTCGACAAGTGCGGTGCCGGCTTCCGTTTTGCCTACAAGCAGCTCAAGGAGGCCCGGGGGAGCGCCTTCGAACTCGCGCGCGACGCGCTCGAACAGAGCCCTGACGGCAAACGCGCATAGCAGCGTCTTCTCGCTCGGCTTCCACACGACCGAGTTACCACAGACGAGCGCGAGCGCGGCGTTCCATGCCCAGACCGCAACCGGAAAGTTAAATGCACTGATGACGCCGACCGGCCCCAGTGGGTGCCAGGTTTCGCGCATATGATGGCCGGGCCGCTCGGATGCGATGGTTAGGCCATGAAGTTGGCGGGACAGACCAACCGCGAAGTCGCAGATGTCGATCATTTCCTGAACTTCGCCCATACCCTCCGAAAGGAGCTTGCCTGTCTCCAGCGTGACGAGATGGCCGAGCGCTTTCTTGTTCTCTCGCAACACCTGCCCAAAGCGGCGGACCAGCTCGCCGCGCGTGGGCGCTGGCAGGGTCCGCCAAGTCAGAAAGGCCTCCGCAGAGCGGCCGATCTTGGCCTCGATATTCCCTGGCGAGTCCCGCTGTACACTTCCCAGAACGGATCCGTCGATCGGGCTGCGCAGCGGCATGTCTCCACCTGCTGCCGCCGCATCCGCAATACCAAGGCTCGAAAGAATGTCATGACGTTGCATGCATGCGTCTCCTCAATTTACAGTTCGGTGAGCTGCGACCGTGCGCAGTTCAGTGATAGTTGTGTGAGGCGCGAGGCGCTCTAGATCGCAGACGAGCTCGATGACAGTTGACTTGGTCGATCCGAGGGCGGTCTTAATCGCCGGCGCGAACTGGTCTGTGCGCGATATGCGTATGGCCGAGGCCCCGTAAGCTTCGGCAAGGTGCACAAAGTCAGGATTGCAAAGGTCCGTCCCGATAGTGTGGCCGGGAAACGCGCGTTCCTGGTGCATGCGAATGGTGCCGTAGCTATCGTTGTTGACGATCAGCACGATCAGGCCAAGCCGATGCAGTGCTGCGGTCGCGAGCTCCTGACTGCTCATGAGAAAGCATCCATCGCCGGCGACGGCGACTACATGTCGTTCCGGGTGGGCAAGTTTTGCTGCGATCGCCGCGGGCAACCCGTAGCCCATTGCTCCACTTGTGGGAGCCAATTGCGTTCTGAAGCGGCGATGTGTGTAGAAGCGATGCAGCCATCCGGCGTAGTTTCCCGCACCATTGGTCACGATCGCATCCGGCGGCAAAAGCTCTGCCAGTTCGGCGAACACCTGTGACAGGTCCATCTTTTCTGGCAAGCGGAGAGGGGCCGCGTAACGGAGGTAATCGGCTCGGGCTTCTTCGCGCCAAGCCGATCGCGTTCGATCGCTCTTCAGCTTTGCCAAGGCCGCTGCTGTCGGAACCAGCGACGCCACGACACCCAGAAGCGGCCGGTACACGCGGCCGATCTCTTCTGGATCGGGGTGCACATGGACTAGCGTCGGCACCGATACCCCCGCTTTAAAGAGGCTGTATCCTCCCGTCGCCACCTCACCCAATCTTGCGCCGAGTGAGATCACCAGGTCCGACGAGCGCATCCGCTCGATCAACCGCGGATCCGCAGCGAACCCGAGCTCGCCGGCATAATTTGGGTGCTCGTTGTCGAACAGGTCCTTGCGCCTAAACGACGTGACGACGGGAAGATCGTGAGCCTCGACGAACAGTCTAAGGGTGTCGAGTGCCTCGGCGTTCCAGCCGCTTCCGCCTAGGAGCAGTACAGGGCGCTCCGCCGCCGCAAGCAAGCGCTGCAAGGTAGCGAGATCGTGGGGCGCGGGTGCGTTCAGCGCGGGCCGTACAAGATCGGCGCCAAGAGCTGTGACGGGCAGCTCGAGAATGTCTTCGGGTAACGCCAGCACCACCGGGCCGGGTCGGCCCTGAAGGGAGACCGCGAAAGCTCGGTGAACATACTCGGGAAGCCGAGCCGGATCGTCGACCTCAGCGACCCATTTCGCGATTCCGCCGAACATCTGGCGATAATCGATCTCTTGGAAGGCCTCGCGGTCGCGCTGGTCGCGCGAAACTTGACCGACAAAGAGGATCATTGGCGTCGAGTCTTGGCGGGCGGTATGGACACCGATGCTCGCATGGGTCGCACCAGGCCCACGCGTCACGAAGCAGATGCCGGGCTGCCCGGTCAGCTTGCCGTGCGCTTCCGCCATGTGCGAGGCCGCCGCCTCGTGGCGGCACGTGATCACCTCTATCCGCTCGCACACCTTACGGAGCTCATCGAGTACCGGCAGATAGCTTTCGCCGGGTACGCAGAAGGCTCGTTCTACGCGCTGGGCGAGGAGAACAGCGACAAGAGCTGCAGCGGCAGTTTGGTACATCGGCTGGGAGGTCACGCCGTGGCGCCCGAGGGCGGCGCGCTTGGTGCGTAGATGGCTCCGAAGCGGGTGCTCAAGAAGAGTTCAAGTGAGATGTCTTCCTGCCGGACAAACCCACGCGCTGGCAACCGACCTTGATCAAGAAGGTCGAAAACGGCGCACACGGCCGACGCCGTCGTGATCTGAATTGCGGTCCAAGTGCGCGAGCCGATCGGGCCGGCCAAGATCTGATTGGCGTAGGACTCCTGTACCAATCGACCCTCTCGAAGTCCCGTGGCTGTGGCGAAGATGATGACTACGTCTTGGTCGGTCGTGGGTAACGCGCGCTCGAGGACCTTGCGGAGAGTTACCCTGTCATCGCGCAGCCCAAGGTCCTCCAAAAGGAGCTTCATCGCGTCGCGATGCCCGGGATAACGAACGGTACGGTAGTTCAAAGTGCGGACTCTGCCGGTGAGCGTCTCGCAAAGGGTGCCAAGCCCACCGGAAGTGTTGAACGCCTCGTATCGGACTCCATTCAGTGAGAAATGCTCGACCTCCTCCAAGGCCGGCACGGCAACAGGGTGACTTGCGACGATCGCCTCGCAGGGCTCGATGTACTCATTGATGACGCCCTCCGTGCTCCAAGTCAGGTTGTAGCTGAGACGATTCGTGGGAAACTGCGGAAGAGCTCCAACTCGAAGCTTAAGGCTTTCAAGTTCGTCAAATCGACCCGCGAGATCGGCACCGATGATTGAAATAAAGCCTGGTGCGAGTCCGCATTGAGGAATGAGTGTCGCCCGCGCGGTGGCTGCAAGCTCCTTTACCTTCCGAGTGTTCGCGACGTCCTCGGTCAGGTCGAGGTAGTGAACACCGGCAGCATGGGCGTGCTGGGCTATACGACCGGTCAGATGGTAGGGTGCTGCGCTGATTACGGCGAACTTGCCCGCCAGCGCCCTTTCAAGGGCCTGATCGTCTTCAATGGCTAGGTCCACGGCTGTCACGCCGGATAGCCTCGATGCCTTCGCCATCGCCACGCCGTCGCGATCTGCCAGTGTCACAGTATGGCCGGCCTCGCTGAGCAGTGCGGCGACCATCTCCCCGATGTTGCCAGCTCCAACGACTAGAACGTCCCGCATTTATTCCTCCCATGTCTATTCCGATAGTGTCACGTGTGTTACTGTCGAAAACAAGATGGCAAGATGCCGAGCTTGGAAGCCGGCACGCAGCAGATTGGCAAGAAAGGTCGTCAAATTGCCGAAATCAAATGGAGATGCCGCGCTCTTGGCGCTTCTAGCCAGCAACGCGCGGCTGCCGACCGCTACGCTCGCCAAGCGGCTGGGCCTTCCTCGGACTACGGTACAAAGTAGGATAGACCGCATGGAGCGTTCTGGCATGATTGCAGGCTACACCGTTCAGCTTGGGTCCAGCGCACGCAGTGCATTCCAGGCCCATGTAAGTATAAAGGTCGAACCGGGCGCGCAGTCAGACGTAGAGTACGAGCTCGCGGCTGTTCCAGCCATTTTCGAACTTTATGGAGTATGCGGTGAGTTCGATTTCATCGCCGTCGTTTATGCCAGCGTGGCCAATGAACTTGAACTATATTTGGATAAGATACGGAAAATAAGAGGAATTAAAGAGACCGTCTCGAGTATCATTCTCAGTCGAAAAGTGTGTAATGCACTAGCGTCGGTATCAAGACATAACGAATGACGCGATCGCATCACTTGGTCTGGGTGACCTGCTGCCCGTTTCCTAGCCCGTTCTGAGCTGAAAAATACCAGGTTATACCCCCGATCATGCTGGCAAACTCAGCCGGTGAAACCAATCCACCTCACCTGAGCAAGGCGGAAGACTCCGGACCCACGCAGTCCAAGGTTGGGTGGCAGTGCACACGGGCTTGCTAGCAGCCAGCAAGGCAGTCCAGAAACGGGGAGCGGCTCAACAGGGCCGCCGGACCTCTTAACTGGAGGAGTTTCGGGGTGTGGGCCACGGTCTCACGTCACTGCTAATAGCTTCCACGGTCATGGTATAAGCTGCGCCCCTATGTCGTAGGCGTGGGACGTTGGCCCGAGCATCGGCTCCATCGTAGTACAAATGTCGAAATATATTCGTTATGTTTATCCAGAGCGGGGCGCCGCGCCCCACAGGATTCGAACTCTTGAACCGACAGCCGTAATTCTCCCGCTACAACACTGTCGATGTTCGACCGGCGGATTAAGCTGACCAGCCATTTACCTCCACTCTTCGTCCAGAAGCGAGGCGATCACTAAAGACACTTTTTCAACCGCAGATTTGACCGCATCGTCGATATGCACATACCTTCCCGTGACTGATCCGGCAGCATGGCCAAGCATCGCCGCTATCGTCAGCTCGCAATAGCCAAGCTCGCCCGCAATGCTTCCGAAGGTGTGGCGCAAAGTGTGTGCCGTAACATCCTTCCAGCCCAACCGCGTACAAATCCTTCCAAGCACACCGTCCGCCGCTACGAAATGTGTTTGCCCACCGTCTGATGGAAAAATGTATGGAACGTCCTTGCGCGCAGGCTGCCTACGCAAGAGCTTTAACGCGGGGGTCCCAACGATTCTGATCTGTGCGCCGGTCTTCGTATCCGCGAAAGCTACATACCCCTCATCGGAAATCCGACTGCGCTGGATCGCTTGAGCCTCATTTAGTCGGAGGCCAGTCAAAGCTAGGAGACGAACAATCGCCAAGCCGACAGGGTGTTCAGAGCCGGAAACCTCATGAATTGCCCGACCAAGGTTTCGCAACTCGTCGCGGCTAAGTCTGCGGGTTCGTCTTTGGTCAGGAAACTTGCGGACCCCTAGGCTCAGGACTCATTGCGGCAGCCAGAAGATGACGGTTGCGGCGATGCAGATGGCGGACATGAAGGTGTGGGCGCATCGGTCATAGCGGGTGTGGATCCGTCGCCAGTCCTTGAGCTTGC